>Ga0193706_1000182_pt1 | contig 43916 bp, 46 predicted proteins | sample U3c1metaG_FD_160130 | JGI IMG/M metagenome (GOLD analysis project Ga0193706, IMG submission 160130) | Soil microbial communities from a riparian zone of the East river system, Colorado, United States - U3c1 | ecosystem: Environmental > Terrestrial > Soil > Riparian zone | place: USA: East River... | reverse complement strand
TGGATTGAGCGCTACAACTTCAGACGACGACACGGCGCCCTCGGTCACCGGCCGCCCATTGCGCGGCTAAGGGAGCTCACCGGGAACAACGTGGCTGGCATCTACATCTAGTCGACCGTGAGGACGATCTTGCCGCCGCCGTGGTGGCCGCCTTCGGCCAGGCGGTGGGCCTCGGCGACGTCGGCGAGGTCGAAGGCGCGGCCGACCTTGACCTGGAGCCGGCCGGACTCGACGAGGTGAGCCAGGCCGGCGAGGCCGGCGGGGTCGGGCTCGACCAGGAAGCCGGTGGCGCGGCGCTGGCTGCGGAGGGCCAGGTCGAGGACCTCCTGCGGCACGCCGCTGGGGACCGAGACCAGCATCCCGCCTGGCCGCAGCACCGGCAGCGAGCGCTCGCCGTAGCTGCCGGGGAAGTCGATCACCGCATCGAGGTCGGCGACCAGGTCCTCGAAGCGTTCGGCCTGGTAGTCGATCACCTGGTCGGCGCCGAGCGCACGCAGCCAGTCCGCCTGTTCGGCTCGTGCCGTGGCGATCACGTTGGCGCCACGTGCCTTGGCGATCTGCACCGCGAGATGGCCGACGCCGCCGCCGGCGCCATGGACGAGGACGTCGTCGCCGGCCTGCAGCTGAATCGTTTCGACGACGATCTGCCAGGCGGTCAGCCCCGCCAGCGGCAGCGCGCCCGCTTCCTCGTGGGAGAGGGCGTGGGGCTTGCCGGCGAAGTGCCGCGAGGGCGCGGTCACGTACTCGGCGTAGGCGCCGGCCTGGCGCGGGAACCAGGGCATCCCGAAGACTTCGTCGCCGACCCGGAACCGGGTGACGCCGGCGCCGACCTCGGTGACCACGCCGGAGACGTCCCAGCCGAGCCGCACCGGCGGCTCGCCGAGCACCCCGGCGACGCCCGCGCCGGCGCGGGTCTTGCAGTCCACCGGGTTGACGCCGGCGGCGTGGACCCGCACCTGGACCTCGGTCGGAATCGGCTCGGGCGCCGGCACCTGCTCGATCGCCAGCACCTCCGGCGACCCGTACTCGCGCAGAACCACGGCCCTCATCGGCTCACCCTAGCCGGCCGCCCAACCGACATCGAAGAGTTAGCGGCCCCCTGGCCCCGCTAACTCTTCAACCGACGACAGCGCGCTGGTAGCTTCGAGGCAGCCCTGCTCGCCTTCGTCGTCCGCACGGCGAACACGCCCGATGGCTATTCTCGGTGGCCGGAGTACGCAGCAGACACCAGCAAGGTCCAGTCGGTGTTCGATCGCTTCGGCCTGCCGGACCACCTGGATTGATCGGGCGGCGATGAGTTCTCGCCCGCCCCGCAGTCTCTACTTGCATGACTACCGCTACCGCTGAACAGACAACAGACCGCACCCGCTGGCTAGCCCTCTACGTGCTCTGCGCGGGGATGCTGATGATCGTCCTCGACGCGACGATCGTCAACGTCGCCCTGCCCACGATCCAGGACGACCTCGGCTTCTCCCAGAGCAACCTGGCCTGGGTCGTCAACGCCTACATGATCCCCTTCGGCGGCCTGCTGCTGCTGGCCGGGCGGATCGGCGACCTGATCGGCCAGCGGCGCGTCTTCCTCGTCGGCCTCGCCGTCTTCACCGTCGCCTCGCTGGTCTGCGCCGCCTCCCAGAGCCAGGAGGTGCTGATCGGCGCCCGCTTCGTGCAGGGGATCGGCGGCGCCCTGGCCTCGGCCGTGATCCTCGGGATGATCGTGACGATGTTCCCCGAGCCGGCGGCTCAGGCGAAAGCGATCGGCGTCTTCGGCTTCGTCGCCTCGGCCGGCGGCTCGATCGGGCTGCTCGCCGGCGGCGTCCTCACCGAGGCGATCAGCTGGCACTGGATCTTCATCATCAACCTGCCGATCGGCATCCTCGTCGCCTACCTGGCGCTGCGCCTGGTCGAGAGCCGCGAGGGGATCGGCCTGCACGAAGGGGCCGACTTCCCGGGTGCCGCCCTGATCACCGTCTCGCTGATGCTCGGCGTCTTCACGATCCTGCAGATCACCGAGTGGGGCTGGGTCGACCCCAAAACGCTGGCGCTCAGCGCCGTCTCGGCGGCCCTGCTCGCAATCTTCATCCACCGCCAGGCGACGATCGCCAACCCGCTGATGCCCCTGCGCCTGTTCCGCTCCCGCAACGTCGCCGGGGCGAACGTGCTGCAGGCCCTGCTGGTCGCCGGGATGTTCGGGATGTTCTTCCTCGGCGCCCTCTACCTGCAGCGGGTGCTCGGCTACAGCGCCCTCGACGTCGGCCTTGCCTTCCTGCCGACCACGATCGTGATGGGGACGCTCTCGCTGGGCTTCTCGGAAAAGCTGATCATGCGCTTCGGCCCGCGCAAGACGCTGATCCCCGGCGTCTGCCTCACCGTCCTGGCGCTGCTGCTCTTCGCCCGCACCCCGGTGGACGGCAACTACCTGACCGACCTGCTGCCCCCCTTCCTGCTGATCGCCGTCGGCATGGGCTCCTCCTTCCCGGCGATCATGACCCTGGCGATGTCGGGGGCGACGCCGGAAGACTCGGGCCTGGCCTCGGGCCTGGTCAACACCAGCATGCAGGTGGGCGGCGCGATCGGGCTGGCGGTGCTGGCGACGCTCTCCACCGAGCGCACCCAGAGCCTGCTCGCCGACGGCGCCTCCAACGCCTCGGCGCTGACCTCCGGCTACCACGTGGCCTACCTGATCGGCGCCGGGTTGGCGGCGATCTCGGTTGCGATCGCCGTCTTCGTGCTGCGCGACGTCGCCCCGGCCGGTGCCCCCCACGGCGCTCCGGAGCCCGAGGATCGGGCCGCCGAGCCGGCGTATTCCGAGGCTGGCTGAGGCACGGCGCCAGCCCGGAAGTCAAGGACTTCGCTCCCAGCGCCGATCAATACCGACGTGTCGGCGCACTTCCGGAACATCTCGCAGGCACCGGGTGGCCTCGCCGAGCCGGGCGACGAGCGCGCCCGGATGGGCCGCATCTCCGGCGGCCTCTGGATCGTCGCCTCCCTGGTCGGCGCCAGTGCCGCCTTCCTTCCCGGCGCCGTCCACGAGGGCCTGCCCTGGGTGCTGGGGATGAGCGCCCTGGTCTTCCTCTACGGCCTCGGCAGCACCACCGGCTACATCCCCTGGCAGCGCGCCTCGATGAACGCGCTGGCGATCGGGATGGCGGTGACGATTCCGGTCGTCGGCGTCGCCCTCTACCTCACCGGCGGCTCGCTCAGCTACATCGAGCCGCTGCTGGTCTGCTCGCTGCTCTACGCAGCCTTCTTCTTTCCGGCCCGCTGGGCCTGGCCGCTGTCGATCGAGCTGATCCTGGCGATCGGCACGCCGCTGCTCTACGACGCCCAGGCGACCGAAAACGCCTATGTGCCGCGCTACTTCGCTCTGATCGCCGGCTACCTCGCCGCGACCTGGGTGATGGTGGGGCTGAAACGGCGCCTGGTCGACGCCGAGGCGCGCCAGCGTGACTTCGCCAACCGCGACCCTCTGACCGGCGTCGGCAACCGCCGCGCCTTCGACGCGGCCATGGAGCGCGAGCTGGCCGCCCGCACAAACCCCGGCGGCCGCCGCCAGGCCGACGACAGCCCGCTGGCGCTGCTGATCCTCGACCTCGACGACTTCAAGGGCGTCAACGACCAGCATGGCCACCAGGTTGGCGACGCGGTGCTCTGCGAGGCGGCCGCCCGCGCCCGCGCGATCCTGCGCTCGACCGACACCCTGGCCCGGATCGGCGGCGACGAGTTCGCCGTGATCGCCCCCGGCGCCCACGGCGAGGGGGCGCAGCGGATGGCGGAAGCGATCAGCACCGCGGTCGGCCTGCACGAATCCGATGCCCGCGGGCCGACCCCCACGGCCTCGGTCGGCTGGGCGGTCTTCCCCGACGACGGCATGGATTTCGAGACGCTGATGCGGGCGGCCGACGAGCGCATGCTGAGGCTCAAGGGCGGCGGCGGGCAGCCGGTCCTCGCCGGCTGAGCTCGCCTAGCGCTGGATCGAAGCCGACTCGAGTACCCCGAGCAGCTGGGTGACCCGGCAGACCAGCAGCCGCTCCTCGTCGATCTCGACCCAGGCGCCGGCGGCGGCGGGGAAGACGACGTGGTCGCCGGGCGCGACCGGCATCTCGACCCCGGCCTGCGCCCACCAGTCGAGGCCGGGCCCGACGGCGAGGACGATGCCCTGCTCGGGCGGCGGCTCGTGGGTGCCGGGGGGGACGACCAGGCCGGAGCGCCGCACCCGGTCCTGGTCCAGCTCCTTGATGACGATCTGGTCGAAGAGCGGCCGCAACTGGTGGCGGACCGACTCGGTCGGATCGGGTATCCGCGAGGCTCCCATCGCCTGACTTTGTAGCTGATCGGTCGCCCCACGTTTGGAATGCAGCGAAATTGAGCATTAGGAGTCAGAGACGGGGGGCAGGGCAACAAGGCAAGGAGAAGCAAGATGAACAACACCATGACTCTGGCCCGGCCACGGCGTCTGCTGCGGTCGCTGACTCTGATCGTCGCGGTGCTGGCGGTCCTCGCGCTCGCCGCCAGCGGCGCCCGCGCCGCGAACTACGTGGCGCTCGGAGACTCCTACGCGGCGGGGCCGCTGATCCCCAATCCGGTGCTGCCGCTGGGGTGCCTCAAGTCCGACCGCAACTATCCACACGTGGCGGCACCCGGCATCGGGCTGACGCTGCGCGACGCCAGCTGCAGCGGCGCCGAGACCGAGGACATGACCAGTCCCCAGGCCGTCGATCCCGACGGGCCGAACCCGCCGCAGTTCAACTCGCTCGACGCCGGCACCGCCGTCGTCTCGCTGACGATCGGCGGCAACGACATCGGCTTTTCGGAAGTGGTCGAAAGCTGCATCGCCCTCAACCCGTTCAGCTCGCCCTGCAAAGACAAATACGCGGCGGGCGGCAAAGACCAGCTGGCGGAACGGATCGCGGCGACGGCGCCGAAGGTGGCCGCGGTGCTGCAGGGGATCCAGGCTCGCTCGCCGGCGGCGGCGGTCTACCTCGTCAACTACCCGGCGATATTCCCGGAGACCGGCAACGGCTGCTGGCCGCAGATGCCGGTCAGCTTTGCCGACGCGCCCTACCTGCGGGCCACCGAGCGGCGGCTGAACTCGATGCTGGCTGACCAGGCCGCGGCCAACGGCGCCACGCTCGTCGACTGGTACGGGGCCAGCATCGGCCACGATGCCTGCAAGAGCATCTTGACCCGCTGGGTCGAACCGCTGGTGCCGAACAGCTTGGCGGCCCCGATCCACCCCAACAAAGCGGGGATGGTGGGCGGCGCCAACGCGCTGCTCGCGGCGGTGAAATAGTCAGCGGATGCGCATCGCGAGCCTCGTCCCGTCGGCGACCGAGATGCTGTTCGCGCTCGGTCTCGGCGGCGACGTGGTCGCGGTCACCCACGAGTGCGACTACCCGCCGCCGGCGCGGGAGCTGCCGCAGCTGACCGCCACCGTCCTTCCCGAGGGGCTGGACGCCGGCGAGATCGACGCCGCGGTGAAGGCCGTCGTCGGCGAAGGCCGGGCGCTCTACAGCCTCGACGAGGAGCGGCTGGCGGCATTGGCCCCGGACCTGATCGTCACCCAGGCCGTCTGCGACGTCTGCGCGGTCTCCTTCGAGGACGTGGTCGAGGTCGCGGCGCGACTGCCGGGCCGGCCTCGGGTCCTGCAGCAGGACCCGAGCAGCCTCGGCGAGATGCTGGAGGACGTGACCGCGCTCGGCGAGGCGGCCGGGATCGAGGCCAGGGCGGCCGAGCTGCGCGCCCAGCTGGAGCGGCGGCTGGCGGCGGTTCGCGCCGCGGTCGCGGGGGCACCGCCGCTCCGGGCGATCGCCCTGGAGTGGCTCGACCCGCCGTTCGTCGGCGGCCACTGGATCCCGGAGATGATCGCTTTGGCCGGCGGCGTCGACGTCGCCGGGCCGGCCGGCGCCAAGTCGCCCGAGGTCGAGTGGGAGGCGCTCGCCGGCCTCGATCCCGACCTCGTCGTGGTGATGCCCTGCGGGATGTACGCGGAGGGCTCGCTGGCCGAAGCGCAGCGCCACCGCGACCGGATCGAGGCGATCGGCGCCAGCCGCGTCTTCGCCGTCGACGCCGCCTCCACCTACTCGCGTCCCGGCCCGCGGCTGGTCGACGGCACCGAGCTGCTCGCCCATCTTCTTCACCCCGACCGGGTCGAGGCACCCGCCGGCATCGCCTTCGAGCCGCTCCAATAAGCAGCCCGCCGCGCCAGCTAGCCGGGCGGCGGCCGCCTACAGCTCGCGCTCGTAGAAGAGCATCGAGGGACCCTCGGGCCCGCCTTCGCGGTTGGTGAAGCCGCAGCTCTCATACAGCGCCCGGGCCGCGGTGTCGGTTTCGCCGGTGTTGAGGTCGACTCCGGTCGCGCCCGCCTTGCGAGCCGCCGCCATAGTCGCCTCGAGCAGGGCGCGGCCGATGCCGCGGCCACGCAGCGGCGGCGCCACGTAGAGCTCCTGCAGATGCGCTTCGAGCTGGCCGGTCCAGACCGATGGGCGAAAGCGGATCAGGGAGATGCCGTCCGGCCCTGCGCCGCTGAGCAGCACCGTCATCTGGCCTTCCTCCAGGAGCTGGCGGGCGTACCCGGTCAGCGCCGCGACGCCCGGGCTGGGTTCCGAGAACTCGGTGTTGAAGTCGTGCAGCAGCCGCGCGATCTCGGGAGCGTCCTCGACGCCGGCGCGGCGGATATCGATCTCACCCTCGCTCCTAATCGTCGCCATCTCGCCCTCCTCGGTCGCGGGGTCCAGGAATCGGGTGCAGCCATGATCTCAATATGGTTTGGCCGGTGAGCCAGTTGGGACCGACCAGTTCCGCCCTCGACCTCGCCGCCGCGCTGCGCGCCGGCGACCTCTCCGCCGCCGAGCTGCTCGAGGCCTGCCTCGCCGCCGTCGACGAGCACAACCCGGAGCTGAACGCCGTGGTCTGGCGCGACGACGAGGCCGCCCGCGCCGCTGCGGCCGCTGCCGACGCCCGCATCGCCGCCGGCGAGGAGGCTCCCTTCCTCGGCGTGCCGATCCCGATCAAGGACCTCACCGCCGTCGCCGGCTGGCCCGTCACCTACGGCTCCTTTGGCGCCCCCGAGGGGCTCAGCGCCCAGAGCGAGCCGATCGTCGAGTCGCTGCTCGCCGCCGGCTTCGTCCTCTGCGGCCGCACCAACACGCCCGAGTTCGGCACCCTCACCGTGGCCGAGAACAGCCGCTTCGGCGCCAGCCGCAACCCATGGGACCTCGAGCGCTCCCCGGGCGGCTCCTCCGGCGGCGCCTCGGCGGCGGTCGCGGCCGGCATGTTCCCGATCGCCCACGCCAACGACGGCGGCGGCTCGATCCGGATCCCCTCCGCCTATTGCGGCCTGGTCGGGCTGAAGTCCAGCCGCGGCCGCGTGCCGCGCTCCGCCCAGACCTGGATGGGGGCGGTCGTCGAGGGTGTCACCACCCGCACGATTGCCGACGCCGCGGCGGTCCTCGACCTCACCGCCGGCCCCGACCCGCTTGCCTGGAACAACGCGACCCCACCGCAGCGGCCGTTCGCCGACGAGGTCGGCGCGGATCCGGGGCGCCTGCGCATCGGGCTGATGGCGGAGGCGCCGCTGGGCATCCCCACCGCCCCCGACTGCGTCGATGCCGCCCGCGACGCGGGGGCGCTGCTCGAGGAGCTCGGCCACGAGGTCGTCGAGGTCGAGGTCCCGACCATCTCCGCCGAGCTGGTCCCGGCCTTCACCGTGATGGCAAACGCCGGCCTCGCCGATTTCGAGGGCGTCGACTGGGACAAGGTCGAGCCCCACAACCGCCACGCCTACGACGTCGCCAGCACCGAGCTGAGCGCTTATGAGTACGTGGTCGCGGCACAGACGCTGGAGCGCCTTTCCCGCCAGGACGTGGCGGCCTGGGGGCGCGATTTCGACGTGCTGCTGACCCCGACCTCGGCGATCCTGCCGCCGCTCGCCGGCACCGTCCTCGAGGCCCAGCACGCCGCCCCCGACCAGGCGACCTTCGACACCGTCGCCTCGGTCTGCTTCGCCGCCTTCGGCAACGTCACCGGCCTACCGTCGGTCTCCCTGCCCCTCTACTGGAACGAGGCGGGGCTGCCGATCGGCATGATGCTCACCGGCGGCCCCTTCGACGAGGCGGCGCTGCTCCGCCTGGGCGCCCAGCTGGAAGCGGCCCGGCCATGGGCCCACCGCACCGCCTCCGCCCTCATCTAGCTCGTCGTCCCAAAGCCCCGGGCGCTTACCCGAAGCTTTTCTGTGGCCATGGCGACGGTAAGGCTTCGAGCAAGCGGAACTCTCCCCGGGGTTAGCCGTGTCGCGCGGCGGCGACCAGGGCGGAGCCTGGCTTGACCTCGCGCACCGGCACGAAGCTCTTCCTCGCGACCGAGACGGTGATCGGCCCGACGCTCGGGTCGCCGCTGGGGAGGATGTCGAAGCTGCCGGCGATGCCGTTGCGGACCTTGGCGCCGCGGACGGCGTCGATGACGCCGGCGCGGGAGCCGCCCGTGGCGATCGCGTCGAGCATCAGACTGGCCGCCTGCCCCGCATAGGGCGCGTAGAGTTCGACCGGCCCCTCGATCTCCCGTTCCAGTTCGGCGACGAGGGCCCGGCCCGGCCCGGTCAGGTTCTGCGGCACCCGGCCGGGGACGCTGGCGAACATCCCCTCGGCAGCCGTGCCGGCGAGGTCGATCGTCGACTGCTGGGCGAAGCCGTCGGGGGCGAGCAGCTTCACCATGCCGTTGTTGGGGCCGAGGACCGCGACCTTGTCCTTGATCACCCGCGCCCCGTTCTGCTCGGTAAGCCCTGCCAGCAGGATCGCGTCGGGCATGGCGCCGCCGACGGTTCCCATCAGCTGGCGGTAGCTAGCCGCGGTGGGGTTCCAGCTGCGGAAGCCGGCAGTCTCGATTCCCAGCTTGTGGGCGGCGCCGCGGAAGGTCTTCGCCTGTCCCAGGCTGGTCGGGTCGCCTCCGGCGTAGAGGACGTAGGCGCGCTCAATCCCCTTCTGCTTGGCGAAGCTCGCCAGGCCGGCGCCCTGGTAGGCGTCGTTGGGGACGACGCGAGCGTAGTTGCGCCGTGCCGGGTAGAGGCTCTGTGGCTCGCCCTTGGCGCAGCTGGGGCTGGCCTGGGTCAGGCAGATCAGCGTGTTGCCGGGCGAGACCATCGCCAGGCCGCCGCCTGGCGCCCTGCCGAGGATCGGCACGATCGCCTCGGCGCAGCCGGAGTTGTAGGTGCCAACGACGCCGAGCACGTTCGGGTTGGCGGCGTAGGCGCGGGCGTTCTCCTGGCACTGGGCCTTGCTCCAGAGGCCGGTGTCGGCCTCGGAGTCGTCGCAGGCCTGGAAGGCGACGTTGCGGCTGCCGGCGCGCCAGCTCGCCTTTTCGAGGACGAGCTGGATCGCGTCGTTCATCTGCAGCGAGCGCCGCCGCGAGTCCCCCTGCAGCGGCAGGTCGGAGACGATCAGCGCCTGCGCGGCCCCGGAGCCGCCGTACTGGACGGCGCCGCAGGCCGGCGAGTCGACCGGCGCGATGCCCGCGTCCGCGGCCCGGCTCTGGGTGGCGCCGACGAAGATCGCGAGACCGAGCAGCAGCAGGAGCGAGACCGTCGGGATCGGTATGCGGCGAGTCACGTGCGGCCAGCGTACATGCCGCCGGAGCCAGCGAGGCTTCTACGATGGTCGGGTGAGCAAGGAGAGCAAGCAGGTCAACTGGCGGGCCTGGCTCGCCGGGGCGCTCGCCGCGCTGGTCGCCATCGTCGCCCTGCAGAACTCGCAGCAGGTGCGGGTCGACGTCCTCTTCGTCACGGTCGACGCGCCGCTCATCGTCACCCTGCTCGCCGCCGTCGCGATCGGCGCCCTGATCGGCTACGTGGCCCCGGTGCTGCGCCGCCACCGCCGCGACGAGCGCCGTCAGGGCAAGGCCGGCTGAGCCGGCTGGCGGTACAGCTCGGCCGACGGGATCCCGATCACCTCGCCCTGGAAGCGCTTGCTGGTCCCGTAGACGACCCAGGTGGTGTCGATTTCGCCGATGTCGAGGTCCAGCCGCAGCTCGTCGGCATGCTCCTCGGCGTGCTCCATGTGGGTGAGGCCGGAGTCGTAGTCCCCCCTGAGCAGCCCTTCGGCGACGATCGGCTTGGAGGGCACGTCGACCACCTCGTCCCACTGGGAGAGGTCGACGTAGCCCTTGGTGGCGGGGACGATCCCGAGCGAACGCGGCCGCTCGACGTCGCGGCGGCTGAGCAGCACGAGGTGCTTGGTCGGGTAGATGAAGGTGTCGACGACGAAGACCTCGGTCCAGTGTGTCTCGGTGATTTCGTGGACCTTGGGATGAGCGCTGCACTGGACCAGGAAGGCGTCGTCCCGCCCCCGGATCGCCTCCAGCCCGACGAAGAAGTCGGTGATCAGCTCGATCCCGTAGTCCTCGATGCCCTGGAAGCGCGCGTACCTCTGCACGGCGCGCTCGTGGCAGGTCCCCTCCGGGCCGAGGGTGACGAAGGTGATCTCCCGCTGTCCGCCGCCAGCTGCCATCCGTTGCTCAAGGGTAGTTGAGCCAATGAAAGAGGTCAAACCGGGTCGAGGCCCGACGGGAGGGTCTCACCCACGGAATAGGATCCGCGCCGTGAGCGACGGGGGCGTGGATGCGGCGGCGGTCCTCGCGCGTCGGCGGCGGTCGATCGGGATCGCGGCCTCGGCCGGCTTGGTGCTCCTGGCCCTTGCGCTCGCTTTTCAGGGCGGCGAGGAGGCGCGCTCGGTCGACACCTCGCCGCACTTCGTCGCAGCCACCGACCTGGCCGACCTCGAAGGCGCGCTGGGCCACGAGCTGTACTGGGCGGGCGAGCGGCAGCCTGATCGGGTCGAGCTGACCGAGGAAGGCGACGGCAGCGTCTACCTGCGCTACCTGCCGGCGGCGGTCGAGGCCGGGGATCCGCGGTCGCAGTTCCTCACCGTCGGGACCTACCCGGTCGCCGGCGCCGTCGCCGCCCTGCGACGCGCCGCCGACAAGGACGGCTCGGCGCTCGGGCGCGCCCCGGACGGGGGCGTCCTCCTCGTCAATCCCAGCTCCGACGGCAGCGTCTATCTCGCCTACCCCGGCTCCGACCTGCAGATCGAGGTCTACGACCCAGTGCCGGGACGGGCCCTGGGGCTGATCCGCGCCGGCGCGATCGAGCCGGTCGGCTAGGCATGTTCGTCTCCTGGATCCTCTTCCCGATCCTGCTGGTGGCGCTCTGCCTCGGCTGCGGGCTGCTGCTCGAGGCGGCGCTGGGCCGGCGGCTGCCGGGTGCCCTGCTCGCGCCCGCGGGGTTCGCCGTCGTCGTGGTCGCCACCGGGATCCTCACCTCGCGCGGGGAGACGGCGCCGCTGGCGACTCCCGCCATCGTCCTCCTGGCGATCGCCGGCGCCGCCTTGACCTATCCCTGGCACGGGCGCTGCCCCGACCGCTGGGCGCTCGCCGCGGCGCTCGCGGCCTTCGCGGTCTACGCCGCCCCGGTCGTCTTCACCGGCGACCCCACCTTCACCGGCTACATCAAGCTCGACGACACCGCGACCTGGATGGCCTTCGTCGACCGGATGATGGAGCACGGCCGCGACCTCTCCGGCCTCGCTCCGTCCAGCTACCAGTCCACCCTCGAGGCCAACCTGCCGAGCGGCTACCCGGTTGGCGCCTTCCTGCCGCTCGGCGCTGGCGCGCGGCTGACCGCGACCGACGTCGCCTGGCTGGTCCAGCCCTACATGGCGACGATGGCGGCGCTGCTGACCCTCAGCCTCTACTGGCTGGCGCGGCCGCTGGTCGAGTCGCGAGCGCTGCGAGCGCTGGTCGCCTTCGGCGCCGCCCAGCCAGCCTTGCTCTTCGCCTACGGCCTCTGGGGCGGGATCAAGGAGCTTGCCGTGGCGCTGGCGATCGCCGTCCTCGCCGCGGTCGCGCCCGCCGCGGCGCGGCCGGCGGCGGGCTGGCGCGGGACCCTGCCGGCCGCGCTCGCGACCACGGCGCTGCTGACGATGGTCGGCTCCGGCGGCCTGGTCTGGGCCCTGCCGATCCTCGGCCTCGTCGCGGTCTCCCTCTGGCGCGAGCGCGGCGCCCGGGCGCTGCTGGCACGCGCCTGGCCCCTGGCCCTGGCGGTCGCGATCCTCGGCATCCCGGCGCTGTTCGCCGCCGGGGTCTTCTCGCCGACCCAGGGGGGCCTGACCAGCGCCGCCGAGCTGGGCAACCTGGTCGGGCCGTTGAGCATCGCCCAGTACGCCGGCGTCTGGATCGCCGGCGACTTCCGCCTCGACCCGAGCAAGGCGGTGCTGACCGATTACCTGATCGTGCTCACCGTCATCGCCGCCCTCGGCGGCGCCTGGCTGGCCTGGCGGCGGCGGGCCTGGGAGCTGCTGGCCTTCGCCGCCGGGGCGAGCGCCGGCAGCATCGCCGTCTTCCTCTACTCCTCGCCGTGGGTCGGCGCCAAGGCCCTGGCCTCGGGCAGCCCCGCGCTGCTGCTGCTGGCCCTGGCCGGCGCCGCCGCCTTCGCTGCCCGGGTGGAGCGGGTGCTGGGGACGACGGTGCTGGCGCTGATCCTCGGCGGCGTGCTCTGGTCCAACGCGCTCGGCTACCACGACGTCAGCCTCGCCCCCTACGAGCAGCTGCGCGAGCTGGAGAGCATCGGCGAGGAGTTCGCCGGCGAGGGCCCGGCGCTGATGACCGAATACCAGCCCTACGGAGTCCGCCATTTCCTCCGCGACGCCGATGCCGAGGGCGCGTCGGAGCTGCGCTACCGGCGGGTCCCGCTGGTCGACGGGGGAGAACTGGAAAAGGGCGAATGGGGGGACACCGACCAGATAACGCTGCCGGCGCTGCTGACCTACCGCACCCTGGTGCTGCGCCGCAGCCCCGCCCAGAGCCGCCCGCCCTCGGCCTACTCGCTGGTGCGCAGCGGCGCCCACTACGAGGTCTGGCAGCGGCCGGCGGGTGCGAGCGAGATCGCCGCGCACATGCCGCTGGGCGACTTCGAAGACCCCGCCGCGCAGCCGGCCTGTTCGGAGGTGCGGAGGCTCGCCGCGATGGCGGGGCCCGGGGGCACGGTCGCCGCGGCGGAGCGGCTGCCGACCCTATCCGCCTCGCTCTCGGAATCGGATCGGCCGTCCAGCTGGATCCCGACCGAAGCCGGCAGCCCGGACCTGATCCCACACGGGCCCGGAACGGCCCGGCTGGAGCTGGAGGTGCCCAGCGCCGGGCGCTACGGCTTCTACCTACAGGGCAGCATCCGCAACCATCTCGCCCTGATCGTCGACGGCAGCGAAGTCGGCGCGGCCGAGGAGCAGCTGAACGCGGAGCGCCAGTTCCTCTACTTCGGCCAGGCCCGCCTCGACGCCGGCGCGCACGAAGTCGAGCTGGTCCACGACGACCAGACCCTGGCCCCGGGCAGCGGTGGCCCGCCGGAACCGATCGGCCCGCTGGTGCTCAGCCCCGCCGGGGACGAAGACCCGCCGCCGCGGATGTTGCCGGCGTCGAGCGCGACGGCGCTCTGCGGTCAGGACCTCGACTGGGTCGAGGCGCTTCCCTAGCCGTCCACGACGCAGCAGGCTCAGAGCCCGGGCGGGTGGCGGGCGACGAAGCCGCTCGGGTCGACGCTGGCCCGGTGCCAGCGCGGGCCGGTTACCCCCGGCCGCGTGTCGCGAGTGTCGAAGCGCAGGCCGGCGACCATCATGAAGACGTGCTCGCGGTTGGCGTAGACGCCGATCCAGCGGCCGACCCCCCGCTCGCCCCAGCCGGCCAGCTGGCCGGAGACCATCGTCACCTCGAGCAGGTCGGCGCCGTGCAGCGCGTAGCCGACCGCGCCCGAGCAGTCGTAGCCGTGGGAGAGCCAGCTGCGGTGGCCACCGCCCCAGACGTAGGGCCGGCCGTTGATGTGGTTGGCGGCCGCGATCACCCGCTTGACGGCGGTGGGCGCGCCCGGCGGCGCGATGGCGCGGCCGTTGACCAGGCTCGCCCCGCAGCTCGAGCTGGTTCGCTCTCCGGACGGCGAGACGGAGGCGCAGCCGGCCCCCCAGGGCACGATCGCCTCCGCCGCCACGGCGGGGGCAGCGCCGCCCGCCAGCGCCGCCATCGCGCCGACGGCCGCCAGGGTCAGGGCCAGCTTCTCTCCGATCCCGATCAAGACACCGGGGAGGCTAGTAGCCCGCCGGGTGGCGGGCGACGAAGCCGCTGGCATTGGCCATGTCGGCGTGCCAGCGGGGGCCGCTGCCGCGGGTGTTGCCGGAGGTGTCCCAGCGCAGGCCGGCGATCACCGCGTAGGCGTGGCCGGCGTTGGCGTAGACGGTGACCCAGCGCCCTGCCCCCGGCCGTCCCCAACGTTCCATCGGGCCGGAGGGGAGCGGGCTGGCGAGGAAGTCGCCGCCGCGCAGCGCGTAGCTGACCGCGCCCGAGCAGTCATAGCCCCGGTCCCACCAGCGGCCGTGCCCCCCGCCCCATACATAGGGCTTGGTGCGAATCCGGTTCGCCGCCGCGATTACGCGCTTGACCGCGGCGGGCGCGTCGACCGGCGCAATCGCCCGGCCGGCGACGAGGCTGGCGGCGCCGACCGGGCCCGCGGCTGGGGCCGCTGGCCTGGCGCTGGTGGCGGAGATCCCGCCGGTTGGCCGGGCCCAGGCCTTGCCGGTGGCGCAGACCGTGGCCACGGCCAGGGCCGTCAGGAACATGCAGATGGCGGCAAACCGCGCCGCCCTATGGGCAGTCGTCATCGAGCCTCCTTCGTCGGCCGGCGGGGTTAGCTGACGGGCTGGCGCTGAAGGAGCTTGCGCCCCCACCCGAAGGTGGGCTCGCCCCGAAAACGTGGTTCCCCCGCTTCCCGGCATCGGCCGGGAATTAGGCGTTGCTCCCCCCTCAACTCGGCTGACGCCCCAGGGTTGCGGCGTCAGCTCCGGCTCAGGTGCCGCAGCGCCGACTGCGCGGCGTTGAAGCCGCCCATGCCGTGGACGCCGCCGCCGGGGGGCGTCGCGGCGGAGCAGATGAAGAGGCCGGGCACGCCGGTGGCGTAGGGGTCGCGGGCAAGGCGGGGGCGGATCGCCATCTGGATCGGCGTGTTGGCGCCGGCGATGATGTCGCCGCCGACGTAGTTCGGGTTGTCCGCCTCGAAGTCCGCGGGGGAGCGCACGGAAGTCGCCACGATGCGCTCGCGCAGGCCGGGGGCGAAGCGTTCGATCTGGTCGACGACGGCCCTCTCGCCGTCGCCCTCGTAGCCGCTTGGCACATGCGCGTAGGCCCAGACCGGGTGGACGTTTCCGGCCGAGCGCCCGGGGTCGGCGAGGTACTGCTGGCAGACCAGCACGTAGGGCCGCTCCGGCATCCGGCCGCGGTTGACGTCGCGCTCGGCGGCGACGATTTCCTCGAGGGAGCCGATCGCGTGGACGGTGCCGGCGCGGCCACAGGCGGCGGCCGTCCACGGCACCCTTCCCTCGACCGCGAGGTCGACCTTGAAGGCGGCGGGCCCGTGCTTGTAGCGGCGGTAGGCGCGGGCGACCCGGGGCGGGAGGCGCTCGCCGACGATGTCGGCGACGGCGCCGGGGGCGAGGTCGAAGACGACTGCGTCGAGGCTGTCGAGATCGGCCAGAGAACGCACCCGCACGCCCGTCTCGATCCTGCCCCCGTGCTCGCGCAGGACCGCCGCGAGCGCATCGGCGATCGACTGCGACCCCCCCGCCGCAACCGGCCAGCCGGTGGCGTGGCAGGCGGAGATCAGCGCCATCCCGACGGCGGCGCTCAGCGGCCGGCTCAGCGGGCTGAAGGAGTGGGCGGCGACGCCGCCGAACAGCGCCCGCGCCGCCGCCGTTTTCCAGCGGCGGGCCAGGAGGGTCGCCGGCGCGGCCGCCGGCAGCCCGAAGCGGGCCAGGAGGAGCGGGTGCTTCGGCAGGTGCGCAAGCGGACGCAGGATGTCCTCGTTGAGGGCGTCGAAATGAGCGGAGGGGGAGGCGAACAGCTGCCGCCAGGCGCGACCGTCGACGCCGAGGCCGGCGGCGGTCTCCTCCAGCGAGCGGACCATCGTCGCGGCGCTGCCGTCGTCGAAGGGGTGGGCGAGGTCGATCTCGGGCCAGCGCCACTCGAGGCCGTGCGCCTCCAGCCCGAGCGAGCGGAAGAAGGGGGAGGCGGCGGCCGTGGGGTGCCCGGCCGAGCAGACGTCGTGGACAAGGCCGGGCACGGTCAGTTCGGCGCTGCGGGTGCCGCCGCCGATCGTCGTGGCCGCCTCCAGCACCGTCACCCGCACGCCGGCCTGCGCCAGTGCCACCGCGCAGGCCAGCCCGTTGGGGCCGGAGCCGACCACCGTCGCTTCGCTCACGAAACCGCCGCACCCGCCTGCGCCGGCTCCAGCCGGCGGGTCACCTCGACCGGGAAGTCCCACGATTCCTCCAGCCAGGGCTGGCGGCAGACCATGTCGGCGACCGCGATCGATCCCTCCTCCAGCAGCCCCGTCGCCGCGTCGTAGATGCGGTAGCGCTGGCGGCCGGCGCCGACCGCCTCGGACTCGAGTTCGATCACCCGCACCTCGCCGGGGGCGTAGCCGCAGCGCTCCTGCACCGCCTCCAGCAGCTGGCGGCCGTGGAAGTGGCCGTCGCCGAAGTTCCAGCCGTTGACGACGTTGGAGATCAGCTCGCCCTCGCGGGCGTCGTAGGCCTCGACGTCCTCGACGGCGTGGGGGAGCAGGGCGTTGAGGGCGCGGCCGTGCGAGTGCATGGAGCGGAAGGCGAGGCCCTTGTTGAGCAGGAAGCCGGCGGTCTCGGCGCCGTAGATGTCCGCCACCTGCTCGCCGACCAGGCGCGCCGGCTTCTCGATCCGCTCGTCCAGCTTCGCTTCGGCGCCGCTGCCCTTGCGGAACAGCCACTGCGTGGTCGCCCAGTTGCCGGCGTAGTAGCGCATCGAGGGCAGGAAGGAGACCTTGTCGGGGCGGAAGTTGCCCAGCACCGGCAGCCCCAGGCAGACCAGCGCCAGCATCGCGATCAAGAGCGGGTCGTCGAGCGAGCTGAGCGGCACGTCGCCGTAGTGGCCGAAGAGGAAGAGGGTCCCGAAGATCATGAAGATGTTCCACTCGAGCGGGACGGCCAGGGGGAACATCGAGGTGATGTTGAGGTGGAAGAGGACCATGCCCGCGATCGCGATCGTGCGCACCAGGTCGTTGTCCACGGTGAGCAGCAGCAGCGGCCAGCCGAACTCCTGCACGGTGCCGGAGTGGGCGAGGCCGGCGGCCAGCCGCGAGGGCCGCATGTCCTCCGGGAAGTCGCGCCAGAGCTTGCGTTTGAGCGCCTTCGGCCCGACCAGCGGTGCGTTGCTGATCATCACCGAGACGACGAAGGGGAAGTGCCGGTTCAGCTTCGAGGAGGCGGCGCCCCACCAGATGAAGACGAAGACGAACTGCCAGGCGACGATCCACTGGTCGACCGGGAAGAGGCCGACCGCGAGCATCGTCGCGTAGATCTCCGGCCGGGCGCCGAGGAAGGAGACCTTGTCGCGCAGGCCGAGCAGGGCGAGCAGGCCGAGCAGGACGGCGATGCCCCCCGGAGCGAGCCGCCCGGCCGAGCCGCCGGAGGCGTCTACCCCGGAGGCGAAGAGGAGGTAGAGGCCGGCGGCGACGACCCCGGCGTAGAGCGCCGCGTCGAGCGCGGTGCGCCGGGTCCCCGCGGTCAGGGGCACCTTGCCGGGCCAGGCGGCAGCCGCACCGTCCCCGGGCGCAGCCAGTAGAGCGGCCCGCCGATCGGCGGCACGAAGCGGAAGCTGAGCGGCATCGACCCAGCCCCCAGCCCGAGGATCTCCCAGAGCAGCGTCCAGACGGCGAACTTCTGGAAGACGATCGGCTGCGTCCACCAGTCCCCGAAGGCGCCGATGCCCCCAAGCCCCGGCGTGGTCGAGATCGCCAGCAGCGCCCCCACCGCGTAGACGACCAGCTTGAAGGCATAGAGCAGGTAGACGGCCGACGGCGAGCCGAACCCGTTCTCCCCCCAGTCCTGGACCAGCGGCTTGATCCGCGCCAGGTGGGGCTTGCGCTTCCACTCCTCGAGGTCGAACGGCGGCGGCGCTGGCGAGAGGAAGCTCATCCCCCCCATGCTTTCACCGGGATAGGCGGCCGGGCAAGTGTGACTTTCGGGCGAGGGCAGTCGCGCAATTGGCACATCGACGTCTTGCTCCGTCACACCCTCGCCATCACGATCCCAGTTCATGACCGAGACGAAGAAACGCAGGCCGCGGCCGAAGCGCGGCAAGGTCGTCAACTGGGAGAGTCCGAACTGGGAGCCGCTGCTGAGACTGGCCCGGGTCTACGTCGGCGAGTTCATGTGGATGGGGGAGGTGCAGCTGAGAGGCGGCATCAGCCTCCATCTCTACAAGCATTACTGGACGCGGCGCTACCTGCACCTGACCGAAGACGGGCGCGCCTTCTTCTACCGCTCCGACCTCGAGCGCTCTGATTTCGAGGAGGCCTCTTACCAGGAGATCCCCGAGGACGAGATCCCGAAGCTCTTCGATCGCGTGATTCGCCGCCCGGACCCGGAATGGGAGGCGCTCGAAGCGCGGGAAGAGCGCGAACGCTACGGTATACCCGGGTATACTGACGAGGATGGCAAAGGTGATGGTCTCGATGCCCGATGAGCTGCTGGCCGAGGTCGACGCGGAGGCGCGGCGCACCGGCAGCAACCGCAGCGCGGTGCTGCGGGGGTTCGCCGAGGACGCGATCCAGCGGCGGCGCACCAGGCGGGCCGAGGGGATACGCGAGATCCTCGACGATCTCCCCGACCTCGGCCTAGCCGGCCGCGGGGGCGATGTCGCCGAGGAAGTCAAGGCGCATCGCCCCGAGCCATGAGCACGCTGCTTCTCGACTCCAGCGTCGTCCTGGCGGCGGTCAAACCCGACGATCGCCATCACGGATCGGCAGCCGCGTTGCTCGCCGACGGATCGACCGTCCTCGCGACTCTCGACCTCGCTCGATACGAGGTGACGAACGTCGCCGTGCGAGCATGGTCCGCGCCCGAGGCGGTGGCGCCGCTGCTGCGAATTCTCGACCGGATTGCCGCTGACGGTGGCGCCGTCGAGTCGAGCGCGCGGTTGATCGCCCACGCCGCCGAACTGGCCGAGGACCACACGATCAGCGTCTACGACGCCGCCTACGTGGCCGCGGCCGCGGAAGCTGGCTGCAGGCTGGTCAGCTGCGATCTCCGCGGCCTCGTCTCGAAGGGGCTTGCCGTGCTCCCAGGAGCCGCTGCGTGAAAGCCATCCTGCTCCTGGCCGTAGTCGCCGGCATCGCGATCGGCGCGACGCCACCTGCCTCTGCCGGGGTCCCGGCCTTCCACGGCCGCGCCGAGCGCATCGACGCGGAGACCCGCGAGCGGATGACCGGGGTCTCCTGGCACCGCGGCTGTCCGGTCGGGTTTGCCGGCCTGCGGCTGCTGAGCGTCAGCCATTGGGGCTTCGACGGCCGCGTGCACCACGGCCGGCTGGTCGTCAACCGCGACTCCGCCGCCGGGATGCTGGGCGTGATGCGCAAGCTCTACCGGCTGCGCTACCCGATCCGCCAGATGCGCCTCGTCGATGCCTACGGCGCCGACGACCATCGCAGCATGGATGCCGACAACACCTCCGCCTTCAACTGTCGTTTCGTCGCCGGCAGCCCCGGCGTCTGGTCCGAACACGCCTTCGGCAGGGCGATCGACGTCAACCCGATCGAGAACCCGTACGTGACCGAGTCCGGCTACGTCTCACCGCCGGCCGGCGCCCCCTTTGCGGATCGCTCGCGCCAGGCAAAGGGGCTGATCCACCGCCGCGGCCCGGTGGTGGAGGCGTTCGCGGCCGCCGGCTGGGAGTGGGGCGGCAACTGGCCGGGCACCAAGGACTACCAGCACTTCTCGGCGGCCGGCGGCTGAGCGCTGCGGGACGGGCGCTAGGCGCGGCGGTAGGTGTTGACCTGGACGCCGCTGTCGAACGTCTTCGTGTCGGTCAGCTCCAGGACGGTCTTGTCCGGCGACTCGGGGAAGAGGCGCATGCCCGAGCCGAGCACGACCGGGAAGACCATTAGCCGCAGCTCGTCGACCAGGTCGTTCGCCATCAGGGCCTGGACGAGGGTGCGGCTGCCGGCGACCAGGATCGGGCCGCCCTCGCCGTCCTTCAGCTTCGCCACCTCGGCCACGACGTCGCCCTTGACCGGGATCGAGTTGTTCCACTCCAGCTCGTTGCGGGTCGAGGTGACGACGTACTTCGGCATCGCGTTCATCTTGTCGGCGAACTCGCCCTCGCGCTGGGGCCAGGCGCCGGCGAAGCTTTCATAGGTGACCCGGCCGATCAGGTGCGCCTCGGCCTCGAGCACCTCCCGCAGCTTGAACTCCTGCTGCTCGGGGCTGATGAAGTCGAACACCCAGCCGCTGTGGGGGTGGCTGGGCCCCCCACCCGGAGCCTCCATCACCCCGTCGAGGGTGATGAACTCGGTGACGATCAGCTGCCTCATCTAGAGAGATATGACGTGGGCGGTTTTCGGGTCCACGCGCCCCTCGAGGATGTCGAGGTAGGCGCTGCGAGCGCCCTCGAGCCCCTCGCCGCGGATCGACTCCAGCCAGCTCCCCGTCCACTCGCAAAAGGGCTGCCAGGCATCCGCGACCCGCTGCTCGAGGCCGGCGCGCCCCCAGTCCTCGGCGCGCTTGGTGACCCGGGTGGGGGCGAAGAAGAAGGCCGGTCGCGGCCCCGGCAGCTTGCCTCCGTCGGCCCCGAGCTGCTCCCAGTGCGTCATCCCGACCGCCATGCTGTGGACCAGCTCGTCGCCGAAGTGGGAGTGGACCGCGTGGCGCACGTCGCCGTCGCCGGAGAAGTCGACGAAGGTCGCCGGCCCGCGGTCGAGCGAGTCGATCGCGTCATAGGCGATCGTGCGGCCGTAGATCCCGAGGCCGGCGACGAACTCGGCGCTGCGGGGCGAGGTGAGGCCGACCAGCTCCACCCCCTGGCGCCGCGCCAGCAGGAACGCGGCGGCGATCGCCGTCTTGCTCGAGGCGCTCGAGATGACGATCGGCCCGCGGCCGGCCAGCCCCTCGTCGTCGAGCTGGTCGTCGATCAGGAACGAGGTGTAGAAGAGCGGCCGCAGCAGCATCTGGACGTCCTCGGTGTCGGCCCGGTAGAAGAGGTCGCGGCCGGTCGCCAGGAAGCGGTGGTAGGCCGAAGGCAGCGCTGCCCGGTGCGGCGAGCCGTCGACGAAGCCGCTCTCGCCAATGCTGGCCGGGGTAACCACCAGGTGCGAGGACGGGGGCAGGTACCCGTACAGGCGCGTCCCCGCCTCGACGCCGGCGGCCTCGCTGCGCTCCACCTCGGCGAAGCCCCAGGTCGGCACCCGTCCCCAGCCCTCCTCGGCCGGGAAGAAGTCCCAGTAGGACATCGTCTCCCCCATCACCGCGTAGGTGACGTTGTTCGCGGTCAGCCCGAAGCTGTCGACCCCGAGCAGCGCCTGCCCCGGCTCGATCTCGGGGGTCGCCGACTCGGCGACGCGAGTCTCGCGAATGTCGCTGCGCTTGACGAGGAAGTCGGCCATCGACACCTGGGATGCTCTCACCTCGGTGGAGCAAATCCAATCGAGAACCATTCTGCGCGGCTTCTTCGTCGACGTCGCCGAGAAGCGCTTCCGCCGCGCCGACGGCAGCGAGGTCGAGCGCCAGGTGGTCGAGCACCCCGGCTCGGTCGGGATCCTCGCCCACGACGAGGAGTGCGCCTACCTCGTCCGCCAGCCGCGCGAGGCGGTTGGGGAAGACGGCCTGCTGGAGATCCCGGCCGGCACCCTGGACATCCCCGGCGAGAGCGAGCTGGAATGCGCCGAACGCGAGCTGGGCGAGGAGGTCGGCCTGCGGGCCGAGCAGTGGGCCGAGCTGCACGCGATCTATCCCAGCCCCGGGTTCCTCAGCGAGAAGCTGACGATCTTCGAGGCGACCGGCCTCTCCGCCGGGCGCGGCGAGGTCGACGAGACGGAGCAGATCGAGATCGTCCGCCTGCCGCTGGGCGACCTCGACGCCACACTCGGGGAGATCGAGGACGCCAAGACCCTGATCGCCCTGTTGCTGCTGCGCGACAAGCTCCGCGGCCGGGCTGGATAGGCGGGCCGCCTCGCGGGTTCGATCGCAGCCCAGCTGGGTAAATGCTCCCTGGCGGGACCCACGGGAGAACGAGGAGGAGCACATGGATAGGTCAAAGAGCAATTCCGGCCTTGGCATCTCGCTGGGCGGAATCATCGTCATCGTCGGCATCGTGCTGATGTTCGTGGTCAGCTTCTGGGTCGGGCTGGTCGTCGCCCTGATCGGGCTGATCGCCTTCGGCGGGTTCGCACGCGGCAAGTGGTACTGACGTCTAGCTGCCCTCCATCACCGACAGTCGCCAACGGATAGGTCCGCCTCAGAAAGGCACTGACGGCATGGCCCCCTAGCCGTTCAGGGATTGAGTCGATCGTCCCTACTCTTGAACGGATGGCACCTCATGCTGGCAGCGGCAGATGAGCGAAGCGGCCGCTTCGGGCGGAATCGGGTCCGGTGGGGGAATCGCCCGCATGCTCTCGGACGACCGCCTGGCGCGGCGAGCGGTGAAGGGAGACGAGCGCGCCTTCGCGGCGATCTTCGACCGCTACCACCAGAGCCTCTACCGCTACTGCATGGCGATCGTCGGCGATTCCCAGGACGCCCAGGACGCCCTTCAGAGCACGATGGTCAAGGTGCTGCGGGCGCTGCCGGGGGAGGAACGGGAGATCCAGCTGAAGCCGTGGCTCTACCGGATCGCCCACAACGAGTCGATCGAGCTGATCCGCCGCCGCCGCGACAGCCGCCCGCTCGACTCGGAGCTGGCCGCCGCCGGGCCGGGGCTGGCGGAGGAAGCGGCGGCGAGGGAGCGGCTGCGGCTGCTGATGTCCGACTTGGACGAGCTGCCCGAGCGCCAGCGTGGCGCCCTGGTCATGCGCGAGCTGGCGGGCCTCGATTTCGCCGAGATCGGCGCTGCCCTCGGCGCCTCCTCCGCGGCCGCCCGTCAGACCCTCTACGAGGCGCGGCTGAGCCTGCGGCAGATGGATGAGGGCCGGGAGATGAGCTGCGCGACGGTCACCGAGGCGCTCTCCGCCGGCGACGGCCGCGTCAGCCGCCGCCGCGACCTGCAGGCGCACCTGCGCGCCTGTCCGAGCTGCCGTCGCTTCGGCGAGGAAATCGAGGGGCGCCAGCGAGACCTCGCCGCCTTGGCGCCGCTGCCCGCGGTTGCCGCGGCGGGGCTGTTGCAGGGGTTGCTGGGCGGCCACGCGGCCACCGGCGGCCTGGCGAGCGCGCTCGGTGGCGGCGCGGCCAAATCGGTTGGCGCCTCGCTGGCGCTGAAGAGCGCGGCGACCGTCGCGGTCGTGGCGGCGATCGGGGTCGGCGCCGCGGACCGTCGCGGCTTGATCGACGTCGGTCTGCCGGGGGATCGGGGATCGCAGGCGACCGAGTCGGCGCAGCCCGCGGGAGCTCCCGCGGGGACCCCACCAGACCCCGCCTCCGACCCAGCCGCGGCTAGCGCCGAGCCCACTGCCGCGAGGGGTGGTGGGTTGAGCGAGTCGCGGGCAGCGAAGGCGGGTGCCGGCAGCGTGGCCCGCCCCGGCACCGGCAAGGCGAACGCCACCCCCGTCCCGGCGCCTGCCTCGCAGGGCAGTGCCGCCCACCCGCACGGCAAAGGACACGAGAAGCAGCTCCCCAGCGCCTCCTCCCACGGCCAGCAGACCGCCGCGGGCCACAAAGCCTCCGCCCACGGAGCAGCCGGTGGGAAGCGCCATCCCGCCCACCCGGCCAAGCCTCCGCGCCCGGCGCATCCCGCCACCCCCAGCGCTAAAAAGGGCGCCCCGGCGCCACCCCGGAGCGCTGCTCCCGAGACGCAATCCGGCGGCGGCTCCGCTCCGCAGGCTGCTGCTGGGGCCGGTGGGTCCCCTGGCCCGGAAGTCGCCAAAAAGCCAGCAGGCGACGACGGATAGGGCCTGACGAGCGTCGCCTGCCTTCGTTTCAGCACAGACGGCAAACGACGCCCCGGCAGGGGCATGACCAAGGAGATCACCGATGAAGCTCCAGATGAAGATCGCGATGGCCCTCGGCGCTCTCGCCCTGGCAACGGCTCCCGCGGTGGCGCTGGCGAGCCAGCCGGACAACCCGGGCCAGGGCAACGGCCCCAAGTACGCGCCGGCCCCGAACACTCCCGGCCCGAGCGCTGGGTTGCCCGAGAAGGCAAAAGCCTATGGCGTCTACTGCCGCGAGCAGAGCAAGAAACACGTCAAAGGCGAGAAAGGCACTCCGTTCAGCCAGTGCGTGACCGCGATGGCCAAGGCTGCCAACGACGCGAATCTCAACCCGCGCAAAGCCTGCAAAGGCATGAGCAAGAAACACGTCAAAGGCGAGAAAGGCACTCCGTTCTCACGCTGTGTGAAAGCCGCGGCGAAGCTCCAGAAAGCTCAGCAGGGCTGAGCCGGAAGCACCCGCGGCGAGCGGTGGGCGGAGGCAGCGCTCACCGCCGCGGCAGGGTCAGCACCGGCAGCGGCCGGTCGAACGGCTCGCAGAGGGCGGCCGGGGCTTCTTCTCGGCTCAGCGTCTGCCGCAGCCCGACGAAGGCGACCGCGCCGAGGATCGCCGGGATGCCGAGCTGGACGACGCGGTAGGCGAGCACGGCGGCGGTCGCCTGTGCGAGCGGGCTGCCGTAGAGCGTGAGGGCGCCGATCAGGCCGCCGTCGATGCCGCCGACGCCGCCGGGCAGCGGCAGCAGCCCGCCGAGCTGGCCGATCACGTAGACGAAGGCGGCGAACGGCGGCGTGCTGCCGAAGGCGGCGAAGGCGGCCGCCAGGGCGGCGACGTCGAGCGCCATGTAGCCGATGGCGCCGAGCAGCGCGTAGGGCTGCCGCGCCCGCAGCAGCCCAGCCGTGTCGTGGACGCCGTTGGCGACGGTAGTGGCGGCGGCGCGGACGAGCCGCCGGGCCCGGGTGCCCCGGCTCTCGTGCTCGGCGGGGCCCTTGTCGGGACCGACCTGGTCGAGGATGCGGGGCAGCGCCGCGACGAGGACGATCGCCGCGATCGCGAGCCCGCCCAGCGCCCAGGTCAGCACCAGCGGGCCGCCGCCCGGCAATGCGCCGGTTGCGAGGGCGAGCCCGAACAGCGCGGCGCAGGCGAAGTTCGGGGCGCTGGTCAGCACGAAGAAGGCGACGCTGCGCCGGGCGATCCGTTCGGTGCTCATCCCGCCCTGGCGCAGCGCCCAGGCGCCGAGCGCAAGCCCGCCGACGCCACCCGCCGGCACCAGCACGTTCGTCCCCTGCTCGGTCATCCCGATCTCGTAGCTGAACCGCCATCCCAGCCGGGTGCAGAACACACCCCGGAAGGCGACCACGAAAGCCAAGCAGGACCCCACCTCGAGGAAGAACATCGCCACCAGCCACCCCGACTCGGCGTTGGCGAACCGCTCTCGCACCTCGTCCAGCCCGGGCAGCGTGCCGATCAGCAGCGCGACGACCAGCCCGACGAGGACGAGGCCGCCGGCGCGCCGAGCGAACCCGCCGACGCTGAGCTCGCGCGGAAGCGGTTCCGGTACTGGCAGGGACATCCTCCGGCGATCTTTGCAGCCGGCGGGCGCGGCCAGCTAGGACCGAACTAACTCCGGCTCAACCGCCGCTCGAAGCCGTCAAGTAGTCCTTGTACGCCTGGACCGGCTGTACGTCGAACCCGTGAGCCAGCAGCCTCGCCCGGTGGAACCGGCGCTGGATGGGCATCGCGAATTGCGCGTCGGCATGGCTAATTCCAGCCTTCAGCAGTTGATCGCGGCGATCGAGCGCCTGCTCGAAGAGGCCCACGAAAGTGAGCTGTGCGTCGATGTCCAAGCTGCTTGAAATCGGCCAGCAGAGGCCGTCTCCCATGTCGATCCAAACGAGCGGCTTGTGGCTGAGCCAGTCGTCGATCATGTTGGGGCGGACCCGGATCGTGATCTGCTGATCGGGGTCGCGCTCCCAGTCGATCCAGTGACATGAGACAGCCTGGACTTGGCAGTCGTCGATGAGCAGGCCGGCGGGACCGCAGAGGCCGTCGATCAGCGGCTTCAAGACGTTGTCGATGTCGGGGGTGCCAAGGACGTAAGGCGACTCCCAACGCTTGCGTTCGTTGAGCAGCCATTCGACCTCGACGCCGACCTCCCCGGTCAGCAACCTGCCCGGCGCCGAGGCTGCCGCTCGCACTGCTTCCCTGAGGCGGATGACCGCCGGCCTGCTTCCCTGGAAAGAGACCGGCGAGAAGGGCAGCACGATTGTGTAATCGGGCGCGCTTTCGGAGGCGTGAGGGTCGGGCACCGAGAAGGCTACGCCGCGGATTCACCCGAGCTGCGCGCGCAGGCAGGCGTGCCTCCGGGCAGCCGGTAGCGGTTGTTCGCGACCAGGCGGTAGGCCCTCGCCGCCACCCACGAGATTCCCGGCAGCAGGATCACACGGCCGGCGATCTCCCAGATCCCTCCAGCCGTGTTCAGCACCGCGGCGATCGCCTCGTGGCCCGAGCGGATCGTGCCGTCGGTTTGAACCCATTGCACCGCATCGGCCGCCTGCTCCTCGGTTACTCCCAGCTCAGCCAGATCGGCGAACTGCCAGGCGACGATCTCGGCATCCGGGCCCATCTTCTCCAAGGCGCCCGCGCATTTCGTGCAGAAGGCGCAGTCCCCGTCGAAGAGGAGCACCGGGTGCTTTCGACGACTCACGTTCACTGACATCGTATAAATAGATCGTATGAGGCTTCCGAATGCAGCACACGAATCCCGCCCCTGGCGTATTCGTGAAATCGCGCCAGACTTCACCGTCGAGGACGTCTGGGCCCTCCCCGCGCACGGCGGCGCCGAGGACTTCCCAGCGCTGATCGAGGCGATGGCCTCCGGCGACCCGGCCAACTCGGAATCCCTCCCGACCCGCCTGCTGTGGCGGCTCCGCGACCGCCTCGGCAGCTTGTTCGACCTCGGCAGGATTTCCGCCTCGGCCGACGGCAGCGAGGCGGGCAAACTGCCGATCCCGGGGACCGACGAAACCTCCCTCGCCGACCGGCTGCCGGACGACCTGCGCAACACCGCGACGGATCTGAAGTTCGGCTCCCTGCCTTTCATACCCCTCTACCGCACCGACACCGAGTTCGCGGCAGAGATCTCAAACCGCACCGTCCACGGCGCAATGCACCTGGCCTGGGTGAACCAAGGCGAAGGCCGCTACCAAGGCCAGATGGCCGTCTACGTCAAACCCCGCGGCCCGTTCGGGAAGGGATACATGGCGCTGATCAAACCCTTCCGCCACTGGATCGTCTACCCAGCGCTCATGCGGCAGGTCGAGCGAACGTGGACTGAGTCGAGCTAGGCGGATTCCGGTCGACCTGAACAGGTGCGGAGGCTTGCCCTTACTCGGCTGCTGTCTGTGCGCTTTGCGTTTCCCGCCCGGCACTGAGATCCGCTGAGATCCGCACCGCGGCGGAAAGCAGCGGGGCCGCCAGGATCAAGCCGACGGTGCCAAAAAGGCAACCGCCCGCGATCGTCACGATCAGCACGGCGAGTGGATGCAGGCCGAGGGTCGCCCCGTAGGCAATGGGCTGAATCAACTGCTGCAGGACGCCGTTGGCCAGAAGGACGACGACCCCCAGGGCCAGTGCCGTCTCCGGCCCTTGGCCGCCAAGAGCGATCAGGACCGCGAAGATCCCGGCGGTCCAGGCGCCGAGGTAGGGTATGTAACCGCCGACGAACGTGACCACCGCGATCGTCCCGGCCAGCGGTACTCCGAGGAGCAGGGCGCCGCCTCCCACGATCAGCGCACTCCAGACCGCGACGATCGTGACCCCGAGGAAGTAGCCGCGCAGACTGCTCGCCACTCGGCCCAGGATCGAGTGGGCGAGAGGAGCTGGAACCCCGAGGTGGCGTTCGACGAAGCCGCCGATGGTGGGGCCGTCCTTGAGCAGGAAGAAGAGGCTGAGGGCGGTGAACGAGAGGAAGACGGCGAGCGAGGCCAGCCTGTCGATCCCACCGACCAGCCCGTGGGTGAGCGCTTCGAAGCCGGCGCCGACCGAGCTGTCGGTGTCGGCGGTTGCGTTCGCGGCGGTGCTTGCGCCCACGCCGAGGTCGCGAACCAGCGACTCGATCTCGTTTGCCCCTTCGCGCAGCCTCTCGGAGATGCTGTCCGCCTGGCTGGCGATCCCGGTCAGGACGATCAGGCCCACGGCGGCCCCGAGGGCCATGATCAGGAGGAAGACGAGCGCCGCCCCTACGCCTCGCGGAATGCCGTGCCGGCGGAGCCAGTCGACCAGGGGCAAAGCGACCGCGGCGATGATTCCCGCCGTGATCACCGGCATCACGATCGTCTGCGTCTGGGCGAGGAGCCAGATCGCGCCGATCAGGGCCGCGCCGGCCCCGACGAGCAGCCAGGACGAGAAGCCGAGGTCGCGCAACCACTTGGGAGCGGCGAAGATCCCACTCAATGCACCCGGCTCGACCTCGATGACCTCGTCTTCCACACCAGCACTCTCGCGGACGTGACGGCGGCAGAACAGGTCACCTACGTCGGCCACGCGACCACCCTCGTCGAGTTCGACGGAACCCGGTTGCTCACCGACCCCGTGCTGCGGGCGCGGGTCGGGCCGTTGCGCCGTCAGGGAGCACCGCCGCCGCGCGATTACCGGGAAGGCCTCGATGCCGTGCTGATCTCACACCTCCACCACGACCACGCCGACCTTCCCTCGCTGCGCCAGATCGGTCGCGACGTGCCGATGCTCGTGCCGCCGGGGGCGGGGGCGTTCTTCGAGCGTCGTGGCTTCACCGCCGTCTCGGAGCTGGCGCCGGGAGAGTCGAGCCAGGTCGGCGCAGTCGCGGTCACCGCCACCGAGGCGAGCCACCCCGGTGGGCGGCTCTTCGCGGGGGATGCGGAGGCGATCGGGTTCCTGCTGAGCGGCAGCCGTCGCCGGGTCTACTTCGCCGGCGACACCGACCTCTTCGACGGGATGGAGGGACTGGGGGGCGAGCTGGACCTGGCGCTGCTGCCGATCTGGGGCTGGGGCCCGAGCCTGGGCCCAGGCCACCTCGATCCCCAGCGCGCCGCTCGCGCCGCGGCCCTGCTGGCGCCGCGGATCGCGGTCCCCATCCACTGGGGGACGCTCTACCCGCTCGGCCTGGCGCGACTGCGCCCTGGCCCGCTGCGCATGCCGCCGGGCGAGTTCGTCGCCGGGGCTCGTGATCTCGCGCCTCAGGTGGAGGTGCGGGTGCTGGCGCCCGGGGAGGCGACCTCGCTCGCGTAGCTCGAGTGCCCGAGCTGGGCGAGCCAGCCGCGGAAGACCCGGTGGACCCGTTCCGCCCCGACCACCTCTCCCTCGGGCCAGGCCAGGTCGCTGGGATGGAGGACGAAGGGGAAGCTCTGCATGCCGCCGATGCCGCCGTGCGAGCCGACCAGCTCCTCGAACGCCGCCACTTCCCCGAACTGCGGCCAGAAGGTGCTGTTGACCATCAGGTCGGCGCAGTGGGGGAAGCCGTCGGTGCGCCGCAGGTGGTCGGCGGCGTTGGGGCCGAAGGGCGCGAGCGGATCCTCGCCCTCGACCCGGTCCTCGTCGAGGAAAGCCGTTCCCTCTCTGCCGACCGCCATCGCGCCGAAGCGCTCGGAGCGGACCAGGACGAATCCGATGCCGGGGTGATCCCGCAGCGCCGGCATCAGCTGCGGGTAGAGCTCCTCGATCCGCTCCAGGCTCACCCGGCCCGGCTCGCGAGGGAAGCTGATCAGCCCGAGGCACCCCGAGGCCATCACCGACAGCTCCGGGATCTCCTTGCCGTGCGTCTCCTCGATGTCACGCCGGGCGTCCCGGTCCAGGGCGACCGCACCGTCGGCGCGGCTACCTCGCGTCGCGATCCGCACCGTGCGGCCCGCCGCGGTGTCGTCGCGCGCGACCTCGGTCAGGCCCGCGCTCAGGTAGGCGAGCGCGTCGTCGTCGCCCCCTTCGAGGGCGATCGTGCTCTCCGGTTCGCAGGCGGAGCGGACCAGCTCCTCGAGCGTCTCCTCGTAGCGGTCGCGGAAGGTTTCGCCCTGCGACTGCCCGTGGTCGGAGAGCACGACGAGGCGGTAGGGCCGCGGCGCCTCGGGACAGGCGGCGGCGACCCTCGCGATCTGGCGGTCGAGGTCGCGCAGCACGGCGAGCGCGTCGTGCCGTTCGATGCCGGAGTGGTGGGCCACCTCGTCGTAGGCGAGGAAGGTGGTGTAGATCGCGGCGCGGCCGGCGAGGATGTCGCCGACCACCGCCGCGACCTGGAGGTCGCGCTGGACGATCGTGCCCCAGGCGCGGACGAGCGCGTAGGAGCGGCTGCGGGCGATGCGGGGACGGACGTCGTCACGGACCTGGGCGCGGGCCGCCCGGCGCTCGCGGAGCACCTCGGCAAGGACGAGGACGAAAGTGCGGGCGACCGCAGATGGGCGGGCGAAGTAGGCCGCGTAGTCGCGGCCGATCGGCCGGCGACGGTGTAACGCCGTGCTCATCGTCAGCATCGAGTGCGGAGCGTCGCCGGAGAGGATGTTGGCGCGGCTGGCGCCGTCGGCGTGCAGGAGGCCGCGCCCGTCCGAGTGCCGCCGCTCCAGCTCTTCGGCGTCGCGCGGGTGGTTGGTCACGATCGCCGTGTCGCGGTCCTTCTCCCACCAGCGGAAGGCCGGCATGTCCTCGTTGTTCCCGTGCAGGAGGCCCGCCTGGCAGGCGCCCGTCTGAGAGGACCAGTCGGTCTCCCACTCGTGCAGCTGATGGGTGCCGCTGCGCAACCAGGCGGCCAGGTTCGGGGCGCTGCCGTCGCTCAGCGCACGGCGCAGCACGTCGTGAGCCAGCCCGTCGATCTCCAGGAAGACGATGCCCGGGACCTCGCTGCGGACCGTCTGCTTGCGCCGCCGCACCTGCCGCCGCACGACGTGGCGATACCAGGACTCGTCCTCGTCGATCGCCAGCAGGGCGTAGACCAGTGCGGTGACCGCCGTCATCGCGATCGTCACCACGGTCCCCTCCAAAACCCCATCGATCCGCGCGCCCGGCAGGAGCTCGATCGCGAAGGTCACGAGGACCCCGTTCAGCACCAGCGCCGCCCCACCCAGGGTGAGGACGGTCAGCGGCAGCGCGAGGCGCGCGAGGACCGGCCAGACCAGGGCGTTGAGGAGGCCGATCAGCGCCGCCGCCGCGAGCGCGTTCGCGGCGCCATCCAAGACGAAGCCGGCCAACAGCTCGGAGAGCAGCAGCAGGGTGAGCGCGTCGAGCAGGAGGACGAGTACTCCCCGCCGCACGACGCGGAGGCTCATGCTCTACGCACCCGTCGGGCGAGGTTCCCTGCCATCGGGCATGAGTCTAAGCCGCACGAACTCCTCTCTGGTTGCGTCGAGCCCCTAGGCCCGAGCAGCAAGGAGAGAACGATGCATGGAGGAGCCCGACCACATCGGCCGGGCTCCTCTGAGGCGTTCTAGGCTCGGCTTATGGGCTCGTCCTCGCCATAGACGACGAGGCCGTGGATGCAGATCACGCAGAGGGCGAAGATCCCCAGCGACCAGAACGGAAAGGCGCCGCCGACCGCGAGGAGGGCGCCGATCGCGCCCAGAGACGCGGCGATCAGCCCGATGACCCGCCCGAACGCGTTGCCGGCGAGCAGAGAGAATCCACCGCAGAGCTGGACGACTCCCAGGATTACGGTGATCCAGCCCCAGGTGCTGAGGCCGGAGAACACGTATCGCGTGTTGTTCACGAAGAAGCTGGCATCGTCGATCGCAGCGATGCCGTAGATGACGTTGAGCGTGCCCGCGATCAAGAGCAGGATGGCGACGAAAGCAGCTCGGCCAGCACCCCTCATATGGATTCCTTTCCTAGTCGGCGCGCCCTTCCCTGGGCGACCGAGCGAATGTCGACCAAGCAGCCTCGCTGGTCCTCAGACAGCACGGAGCGGTTGTAAAATTCAGCACTTGCCTGATTCGACGCCGAAGACAGGATCCCCTCTCGAAGTAGAGCGTCAGAGCACCGAGAAGGACACCTCTGCTGCCGCTCCTCGCACGCCGCTGCACTCAGGCCAGGACGGCCTCGCTGGATCCCGCCGGCTTGGGTTCTGGCAATCGCACCATGCGGAAGGAGTTGAAAAGACCGATGAGGCCGGCGAGGAGCGGAATCAGCAGGGCCACCTGAAGGGCGAGCGGTCTTGCATCGGTGTTGATGCTGACGATCTCGTCCTGGGTTGCCTGCGGCTCGTCGGCGAGCAGCTTGTCCAGTTCGGTGTTGGTCATCACCTCGGCGTCCTCCTCGAGGGCCTTGGCCACGCGCTCCTTCTCGGGCGGGGCGAGCACCGTGCTGTCGTCTGACATCTGGGTGAAGGCGACGGAGAGGGTTGCCAACAAGATGGCGCCGGCAAACGCCAGCCCGAACGACAGCCCGAACGAGCCGGCCGCCGAGTTCAGGCCCGCGGCCTCGCTGACGCGCTCCTCGGAGATCGGGGCCAGCGTGTAGTTGTTGAGCTGGGAGACCAACAGGCCCAGGCCCAAGCCCGCGATCACCAGCGGGACCACGAGGGCCCAACCGGAGTCCGCACGTGGCACGATCGGGATCAAGATCGCGATGCCCGCCGAGAAGAGGGCGAATCCGAATCGGATCAGGGTGCTCGGGCGTCGCGCCCCCGCCTTCCTCGCCGCCAGGATCGCCATTCCGAACATGCTGAGCGAGAGCGGCGCCAGCGATAGACCGGCCTCCATCGCGTTGTACTCGAAGACCATCTGCAGGTAGATCGGCAGGGCGATCATGGTGCCGCCCAGGGCGACCTGCTGGAGCGTCTGCTGGGAGACACCGAGCCTGAAGACCTTGGACTTGAACAGGTCCGGATCAAACAGCGTCGGCTTGCCTTCACGCTTGCGGCGCCGCAGCCAGTAGACAAGTGCCGCGAGCGCGATCCCCCCGATCGCCATCAGCTCGGCGACGGCCTCGCCGCCCTCCTGCCAGACCAGGACGCTGAGCACGATGCCGCCCATCGCGAAGACAGACAGGACCGCCCCAACCGCGTCGACGTGCCGAGGCCCTTTGTAAGGCACATCGCGGACCAGCCCCATGCCGGAGAGAACGACCACGATGACGACGACCTCGAGCGCGAATGCGAGTCGCCAGGTCAGGTAGGTGGTGATGAAGCCTCCGAGCAGCGGCCCGATCGCTGCGGCGATCGCTGCGGCGGCCCCGACCAGGGCATAGGCCTTTTTCTGGGCCGCTCCCTCGAAGTTGCCGTGGATCAGCGACTGCATAGCGGGCAGCATCAGCGACGCTCCAAGCCCCCCTACGATCGCCCAGAAGATGACGACCGGGGCAAGGCTCTGGGTCAAGGCCATCGCCAGGGCGCCGGTCGCGTAGGCGAGCAGACCGAGCGTGTACGCCCGCTTTCGCCCGATCAGGTCGCCGACCTTGCTGCCGATCAAGATGAACGCGGCCGACACCAGCGCCTCCAGCGCGATCGCGGTCTGGAGCCCGCTGACGGTCGTGTCGAGGTCGCGAACCACCGCCGAGATCGACACGTTCATCAGCGACGTGTCGACGACGAGCACGAACATCGCCATCGCCAGCAGGACGGCAAGGCGTGGATTGCCCGATTCTTCCTTCGGCGGGGTGCCGCCTCCCTCGATCTCGGTCAACGGCGAACCCTCATAGGCTGACCCTATAGGCGGTCAGTCGGTCTGGCCGCGGTGCCGACGGACGCTCAGCCGCTCACGCGCCGAAGGGCTTTCAGCCTTCTGCTCGATGTATTGCTGGGCGACGGAGGCGAGCAGCGCGACGAAGACGCCGATGCCGGTGAGGATGTAGAAGATCGTGAAGATCTGAGTGCCGGCCGTAGTAGGGGAGAGGTCGCCGTAGCCCACGGTGGTCAGGGTCACGACCGAGAAGTAGAGGGACTCGACGATGGTCCAGTCCTCGAAGCGCCAGTAGAAGAGCGTTCCGGTGAGCACCAGGGCAGCCGCGACGAAGGGCAGCGCCTTGGTCTCGGGGTCACGCCAAACACCGCCGACGGCACGCGCGAGCCCGCGGAACGCAAGCGCCAAAGGGACCATGGGACAGGTTTCGCCATGTCCATCCACTCTCCTGGACTGCATCGCGGTCCGGGCTTCGCAGATTCCTCGCGCACGGCTACCGGGTTCCGGTTAGGGTCGGATGACTATCGAAGCCGAGAATTCCCCCCAGGGAAGCGCTTCAGGACACCGTCGCATTGTCGCGGCGCTGCTGGTTCTCGCCACCCTGATCACGTTCTTGGCGATCTTCTCGATCTGGGTCAACCGGCAGGCGTTGAACACCGACAACTGGGTCGACACGAGTGACAAGCTCCTCCAGAACGAGGAGGTCAAGGCCCAGCTCTCCAACTACCTCGCCGATCAGCTCTTCGCCAGCGTGGACGTCCAGGCCGAACTGGAAAAGACGTTTCCGCCGCGGCTAGCGCCCCTGGCCGGTCCAGCCACCGGCGCTCTGAATCAGCTCGCTCCCCAAGTAGCTGAAAGGGCGTTGGAAACGTCGCAAGCCGAAAGCCTTTGGAGCGCGGCAAACCGCGGCGCCCACGAAACGCTGCTGAAGATCTTGAACGACGAGGGCTCGGCGGTCTCGACCAGCGGTGGCGAAGTCACCCTGGACCTCGGATCGCTGGTCTCAGAAAGCGGCGGCCAGCTCGGGGTCGCCGGCAAGCTCGCCTCGAAAGTCCCGCCCGATGCCGGCCAGCTGACGATCCTCAAGTCCGATCAGCTCTCCGCGGCGCAGGACATCAGCAAGCTGGTCCGGCGCCTGCCGATCGTTCTCACCCTCCTGGCGGTGTTTCTCTACGGACTCGCGATCTACCTTGCCGGGCCGCGCCGCAGGCAGGCGTTGCGCTCGGTCGGCTTCGGCTTCGTCGTTGCCGGCGTGCTCAGCCTCCTCCTTCGAGGGATCGCCGGGAACACGGTAATCGACGCTTTGGCGGGCAACGAATCGGTCAAGCCCGCCGTCGAAGCCGTCTGGAGCATCGGCACCGCGCTGCTGATGACCGTCGCCGTCTCGGCGATCACCTTCGGCATCCTGCTCGTGATCGCCGCCTGGCTTGCGGGCCCGACCCGCATCGCCACCGCCTTGCGCCGCGAGGCTGCTCCCTACCTGCGGGAGCGACGGGGCACGACCTATGCGGTGGTTGCTTTCGTCTTCCTCGTGCTCGTCCTCTGGGCCCCGGTTGCCGCCTTCGAGAAACCAATCGGCCTCCTCCTGCTGGCGGTGCTGATGGTGTTGGGGACCGAGGTCCTGCGGCGCCAGGCCGAAGCGGAATTCCCGGATGCGAGCTTCGGAGGGCTCGGGGATCAGGTGCGGGCGTCGGTTCCACGACGAGCGGCGGCGGAACCGCCCGCCCCGGCCGGAGAAAGCAAGGTCGACCAGATCGAGCGGCTCTCGGCCTTGAAGGAGAAAGGGATGCTGAGCGAGGAGGAGTTCGCCGTGGCGAAGCGCGAGGCGCTCGGTCCCTGATCGAAGCAGAGGTAAGGGCGCCGAAGACCGTTTCGACCACGCCGGTTCACTGCTGTACGAAGGCATACCCTGACCCCGATGCGACGTCAGATCCCGATCGGATTGGGGATCGAGCCGCCAGCAGTCTGGCTCGGGCTAGTCGCGACGCTGGCGGCGGTCGTGGCAGGAACGCTCCTTGTCTATCCGCTCAAGGAGGTGGCGCCAGTCGTCTCGCTCGGCGTTGTCTACCTACCGGCGATCCTGCTGGTCTCGACCGTGTGGGGTCTGCGCTTGGGACTGCTCGCCTCGATCGCCAGCGCCGCTGCCTTCAACTTCTTCCAGATTCCGCCCCTGCATCGCTTCACGATCGCCGAGGAGGAGAACTGGGTTGCTCTGGCTGCGTTCGTGATCGCGGCAATCGTCAGCAGCACCGTCGCCGGCCTTGCGCGTGAGCGCGCCGTCGAGGCTGAGCGCCGCCGCGAGGAAGCCGATCGTGCGCTCGCGGAGCTGGAGACTCTGACCCGCGAGCGCGACCGGATGCAGGCCGAGGCGGTAGAGGCCGAGGCATTTCGTCGCAGCGACGAGCTGAAGACCGCCTTGCTGCGCTCCATCTCCCACGATCTGCGGACGCCGTTGACTTCGATGATCGCCGGTGGTTCGGCTCTGGGCTCGCCGACGCTGACCACGGAGGAGCGCGCCGAGCTCAGCGAGGCAATCGTCGGAGAGGGGGAGCGCCTTTCTCGCCTGGTCGAGAACCTGCTCGATATGTCCAGGCTGGAGGCGGGGAAGGCCGAGCCGCACCGGGAGCTGACCGATCTGGCGGAGGTGCTGGAGGCTGCTCGCGAGGCGGTGGCCGGTACGGACTTGGTTCGGCTTGCCGTCGAGGCCCAGCTGCCGATGATCAACGCGGACGCCGCTCAGCTGGAGCGCGCTTTCGAGAACCTGCTCGACAACGCGATCCGCCACAGTGGTGGGAAACCTGTCTTGGCGAGGTCCAGGCTGGTCGGCGGCGCTGTCGTGGTCCGGGTGGTCGACCAGGGACCGGGGATACCCGAGAGCGAATGGCGGCGGATCTTCGAGCCGTTCCAGCGCGGCGTCTCCGGTCGCAGCGACACCGGCTCGGGTCTTGGCCTGGCGATCGTCAAGGGCTTTGTCGAGGCCAACGGCGGCGAGATAGCGGTCGAGTCCTTGCCCGGCCAGGGCACTAGTTTCGTCGTGACGTTTCCGCCCGGAGAAGGAGATCGAAATGAATGAGGGGACGCGGGTCTTGGTCTGTGACGACGAGCCACAGATCCTCCGTGCCTTGGGGGTCATTCTGCGGGACGCGGGCTATGAGGCAGTCCCGGCAAGCACCGGCGAGGAGGCACTCAGTCGCGCCGCTGTGAGGCCACCGGCGGCGGCGATCCTCGACCTGATGCTTCCCGACTTCGACGGCATCGAGGTCACCAAGCGCCTGCGCGAGTGGACCGAGATGCCGATCATCGTCCTCTCCGCGGTGGGGGAGGAGGAGGCGAAGGTGCGCGCCCTCGCTGCCGGCGCCGACGACTATGTGACGAAGCCGTTTGGCCCACCCGAGCTGGTGGCTCGGCTCGAGGCGGTGTTGCGCCGCGCCAAGCCCGAAGCGTCGGAGCCGTTGATCGTCGCCGATGGACTGGACATCGACCTCCGCGCCCGCGTGGTGCGTCGCGACGGAGAGCCAGTCCACCTGACCCCGACCGAGTTCGACCTGCTGCGAGTGCTCGCGCAAAACCGCGGTCGCTTGATGACGCATCGCTCCCTGTTGGTGGAGGTGTGGGGGTCGGAGTACGCCGACGAGGTACAGGTGCTGCGGGTCCACCTCGCCAACCTGCGCGGCAAGATCGAGCCGCCGGAGGGCTCTCGCTACATCCACACGGATGCCGGCGTCGGTTACCGCTTTTCCGGCTAAAAACGACCTTTACGAAATCTGTATACGGAAGGCCGTTTCCTTTATGCGGCCTTGATGCGATCCGGTCCATGATCGAACCGTGGACCTTGTCTCAGTCGCACTCGCCCTCGTAGCCTTCGCTCTGATCTATGCCGCGATCGCGGTGCTGGACCGTGTCCGATGATCCAGGGCTGGGTCCAGATCGTCGTCTTCCTGATCGTGCTGACGGCACTGGTGCCGCTCGTCGGCGGCTACATCGCCAAGGTCTTCCAGGGCGAACGTGTCTTCCTGTCCCCCCTCTTCGGGCCAATCGAGCGCTCCGCCTATCGGGTGTTGCGTGTGCGCCCCGAGGAGGGGCAGGACTGGAAGTCCTACGCGTGCTCGATCATCGTCTTCAGCGTCGTCTCCTGGCTGGTGCTGTACCTGATCCTGCGCACCCAGAGCATCCAGCCGTTCAACCCCGAAGGCTTTGACTCTGGCCCCTGGAACCTCAGCTTCAACACCACCTCCTCGTTCGTCACCAACACCAACTGGCAGTACTACGGGGGCGAGACGACCCTCACCTACTTCGCCCAGATGGCGGGGCTGACCGTGCAGAACTTCGTCTCCGCCGCGGTGGGGATCGCCGCGCTCGCTGCGGTGATCCGCGGTTTCGTGTCGCGTTCGGGCGCGTCGCTCGGCAACTTCTGGGCGGACCTGGTCCGGATCAACCTCTACATCCTGCTGCCGATCTCCTTCGTCGCGGCACTGGTGCTCGTCTCACAAGGCGTCATCCAGACGCTTGACGGCTCACAGCTGGTCCACACGATCACCGGTGGCACCCAGACCCTCGCCCTCGGGCCGGTCGCCTCGCAGGAGGCGATCAAGGAGCTGGGGACCAACGGCGGCGGCTTTTTCAACGTCAACAGCGCGATGCCGTTCGAGAATCCGGGCGGACTCACCAACTTCGTCGAGCTGATGCTGATCATCGCCGTCCCGGCGAGCCTGACCTACACCTTCGGTTGCATGATCGGCAACCGCCGCCAGGGCTGGGCGCTCTACGCGGCGATGATGATCATGTTCATCGGCGCCGTCGCGGTGGTCTACGTCGCCGAGCAGCACGGCAGCCCGGCCCAGCACCACGCCGGCCTCGCGACCCACGCCTTCGACGGCTCCACCGGCGGCAACATGGAGGGCAAGGAGCAGCGCTTTGGCATCTCCGAGACCTCGCTGTGGACGGCGGTCACCACGGTCACCTCCTGCGGCGCCGTGAACGGCGCCTTCGACTCGCTGACCGGGATCGGCGGGCTGGTTCCGACCGCGAACCTCGCCACCGGCGAGGTGATCTTCGGCGGCGTCGGCTCGGGCCTCTACTACATGCTGCTCTTCGTCCTGCTGACCGTCTTCATCGCCGGCCTGATGGTCGGCCGCACGCCGGAGTTCCTCGGCAAGAAGATCGAGTCGCGGGAGATCAAGCTGGTCCTCTTGGGGGTCCTGGTGACGCCCCTGTTGGTTCTGTTCGCCACCGCCTGGGCGACGGCAAGCCCAGACGGCACGATGTCGATCTACAACCCCGGCCCGCAGGGCTTCTCGGAGACGCTCTACGCCTATATGTCGCAGGCGAACAACAACGGCTCCGCGTTCGCCGGCTACACCGGCTTCATCCAGCCCAATGCGCCCGGCAGCCTGGGCGCCTACGGCTATGACTTCGCCAACCTGCTCGGTGGCCTGGTGATGCTGTTCTCCCGCTTCCTGCCGATGATCGCGGCACTTGCGGTGGCCGGCTCACTGGCTGGCAAGAAGGTCGCACCGGCCGGCGCCGGCACCTTCCGCGCCGACTCGCCCACCTTCGTCGTCCTGCTGATCGCGGTCGTCGTGATCGTCGCCGCCCTCACCTTCTTCCCCGCCTTCCTGCTCGGACCCGTCGTGCAGGGACTGACCGACCAGCTCTTCTGAGATGAACAACCTGCGAAAAGACCTGACCACCGCGGCGATCGCGATCGTCCTCTTCACGCTCGTGCTCGGGCTCGCCTATCCGCTGCTCACCACCGGCGTCTCCCAGGTGCTGTTCCCGAATGCCTCGAACGGCAGCAAGATCGAACTCGACGGAAAGGTGGTCGGCTCGAAGCTGATCGGCCAGGACTTCAAGGGTCTGCCGCGCTACTTCCAGGGCCGCCCCTCGGTCACCGGCTACAGCGCCGACGTCACCTACTTCAACAACCTCGGGCCGAACAACAAGGAACTGTCCGAATTCTTCGAAGAAGAACTGAAGACCTACCTGGCGCGCGAGCGGCGCTACGACCCCGGCCTCACCGCCGCCGACGTGCCGGTCGACGCGGTGACCACCTCGGCCTCGGGGGTCGACCCTCATATCTCTGAGGCCAACGCCCGCATCCAGGCCCACCGCGTGGCCGAGGTTCGCGGCCTGCCGCTGGAGCGCGTCCTCGACCTCGTCAGCGACCACACCGATGGCCGCTTCCTCGGCTTCTTCGGCGAGCCGGGCGTGAACGTGCTCCAGCTCAACCTCTCCATCGACAAGGAAGTGCCCCGATGACCGACGAGACCCTCCGCAACCGGCCCCGCTCGCTGTTTGACCGCGAGATCATGGCCCGCGCCATTTTCGACTCGCTGGTCAAGCTCGACCCCCGCCACCAGATCCGCAACCCGGTGATGTTCGTAGTCGAGATCGGCGCCGTGATCACCACGATCGGGTGGCTGATCCAGGTCTTCGGCGGGCCTCCCTTGGGCGGCGGCGACGAGCCGGCCTGGTTTGCGTTCTCGATCGGCGTCTGGCTCTGGCTCACCGTCGTCTTCGCCAACTTCGCCGAGGCCCTGGCCGAGGGCCGCGGCAAGGCCCAGGCAGACGCGCTGCGCTCGATGCGCACCGAGACCGTCGCCCGCCTCCGTGACGGCGGCGAGAAGCCTGCATCGGAGCTGCGTCGCGGCGACGTGGTCGTGGTCGAGGCCGGCGAGGCGATCCCCGGCGACGGCACCGTGATCGAAGGCATCGCCTCGGTCGACGAGTCGGCGATCACCGGCGAGTCGGCGCCGGTGGTGCGCGAGTCCGGCGGCGACCGCAGCGCCGTCACCGGCGGCACCCGCGTCCTCTCCGACCGCATCGTGGTCGAAATCACTCAGGAGCCCGGCCAGAGCTTCCTCGACAAGATGATCTCCCTGGTCGAGGGTGCCAAGCGGCGCAAGACGCCGAACGAGATCGCCCTCAACATCCTTTTGGCGGGGCTGACGCTGGTCTTCCTTGCCGTTGTCGTGGCACTGCGCCCCTTCGCCGAGTTCTCCGGCACCGATGCCTCCGTCGTCACCTTGATCGCGCTGCTGGTGGCGCTGATCCCGACCACGATCGGCGCCCTGCTCTCGGCGATCGGGATCGCCGGCATGGACCGCCTCGTCCGCCACAACGTCCTCGCCCTCTCCGGCCGCTCGGTCGAGGCCGCCGGCGACGTCGATGTCCTCCTGCTCGACAAGACCGGCACGATCACGCTCGGCAACCGCGACGCGACGCAGTTCATCCCAATGCCGGGGATCGAGGAGAAAGAGCTGGCGGAAGCGGCACAGCTCTCATCGCTGGCCGATGAGACTCCCGAGGGCCGCTCGATCGTCGTCCTCGCCAAGGAGTACGGGATTCGCGAGCACGAGCTCCAGACCCATGAGGCGACCTTCGTCCCCTTCTCGGCCGAAACCAGGATGAGCGGTGTCGACGTCAACGGAAACCAGTACCGAAAGGGCGCCGGCGACGCGATCATCGCTTTCGTCGAAGAGGCTGGTGGCAGGCCTCCCGCCGATCTGCAGGAGCATCTCGACCTGATCGGCCGCGAGGGCGGTACCCCGCTGGCCGTCTGCCGCGACAACCATGTGCTCGGCGTCGTCTACCTGAAGGACATCGTCAAGGAGGGCATGAGTGCCCGCTTCGACGAGCTGCGGCGGATGGGAATCGCGACGGTGATGGTGACCGGCGACAACAAGCTGACTGCGGCGAAGATCGCGGAGGAGTCGGGGGTCGACGACTTCCTACCGGAAGCCACGCCCGAGCAGAAGCTGGAGCTGATCCGCAGCCACCAGGCGGAAGGGCGGATGGTGGCGATGGCCGGAGACGGGACCAACGACGCCCCTGCGCTCGCTCAGTCCGATGTCGGGGTGGCGATGAACACCGGCACCCAGGCGGCGCGCGAGGCGGGCAACATGGTCGACCTCGACTCCAATCCCACCAAGCTCATAGAGATCGTGGAGATCGGCAAGCAGCTCCTCATCACCCGTGGCGCCCTGACCACGTTCTCGATTGCCAACGACGTCGCCAAGTACTTCGCGATCCTGCCGGCGATCTTCGCCTTCACCTACGCCGCCAATCCCGGCCAGCGAGGGCCGCTCGACGACCTCAACCTCATGTCGCTGGGCACCCCGCTCTCGGCGATCCTCTCGGCGATCGTCTTCAACGCGCTGATCATCCCGCTGCTGGTGCCGCTCGCCCTGCGCGGCGTCCGCTACCGGCCGATCGGCGCCACGGCGCTGTTGCGGCGCAACATGCTGATCTACGGCCTCGGTGGCCTGATCGTCCCCTTCCTCGGGATCAAGCTGCTGGACCTCGTGATCCACAACGTCCTCGGGGCCTGAGCCTTGCCCGCCGCGGAGACGGCGGAGGAAGATGGGGCGGTGAACACCGGCAGGCGAGGACATCTCAAGGTCTTCATCGGAATGGCCGCCGGGGTGGGGAAGACCTACCGGATGCTGCAGGAAGGGCATGTCGAGCAAGAGGCGGGGCGAGACGTGGCGATCGGCTACATGGAGCCTCACAAACGGCCCGAGACCTCAGCCCTGGCGGAGGGCTTGGAGACGGTCCCACGCCGCCGAGTCACCTACAGGGGCACCGATCTGGAGGAGATGGACCTGCAGGCGCTGTTGGCCCGCGCCCCCGAGCTGGCGCTGATCGACGAGCTGGCCCACACCAACGCAACGGGGTCCGAACATGAGAAGCGCTACGAAGACGTGCGCGACGTGCTCGCCGCCGGGATCGACGTCTTCTCCACCGTCAACGTCCAGCACCTCGAGTCGCTCAACGACCAGGTCGCCGAGCTGACCGGGACGCGGGTGCGGGAGACGATCCCCGACGCGGTCCTGGGTGAGGCCGACGAGGTGGTCCTCATCGACCTGACGCCGGAGGCTCTGATCGCCCGCCTGCGGGCCGGCAAGGTCTATCCAGGCGAGGCGATCGAGCCGGCGCTCAACAACTTCTTCACCGTGGAGAACCTGCTGGCGCTGCGCGAGGTTGCGTTGCGCCAGGTGGCGCAGGAGGTGGAGGCGAAGCGGCTGGTGGTCGAGGCGCCGCTCGGCACGCGCGAGGAGAGGGTCGCCGCCGAGGTGCCGAAAGCCGTTGGCGAGCGGCTCTTGGCGCTGGTCCGGCCTCAGCCCTCCTCACAGCGCCTGGTCCGTCGCGCCTGGCGCTCGGCACAGCGGCTCGGCACCGACCTCGACCTGCTCTGGGTGAAGCCGCCGAACCAGCCGATCGAGGGTGAGGTTGAGCGGCAGGTGACGGCGCTGCGACACCTCGCCTCGGTGCTCGGCGCGAACTTCCTGATCGAGGAGAGCGACGACTTGGTGAAGGGAGCCGCCGAGGTCGTCCGCGAGCGCGGCTCCACCTACATCATGGTCGGCGAGTCAGAGCCGCGTCGTGGACTGGCCCGGCTTCGCGAACCCCTCCCGCAGCGCTTGATGGCGGCGACGCCCCCGGGGGTGGACGTGAGGATCATCGCCCACCGCAGTTCAAGGGAGGGCGAATGACCGTCGAGCGCGTGCTGATCGGCGTTGCACTCATTCTGGGACTGGCCGGCGGCTACCTGATCGCGTGCTCGCGCTGGGGCGGTCGTCGCTCCGAAGCGCCAGAGACCGTGCATCAGATCCTCTTGCCCTTCACCGGGACCGAGATCTCTCGCCGCGCGGTCGATGCGGCGCTGCGACTCGCGAAGGCGGAGAACGCGACCCTGATGCCCGCCTACCTGGCGACTGTCTCGAAGCGACTGCCGCTCGATTGCGCGATCCCCGCCGAAGCGGCGAAGGCGATGCCGATGCTGGAGGCGATAGAGCAGCGCGCCACCGGACAGGGAGTGCCCGTCGACTCGCGGATCGAGCGCGGCCGCTCCTATCGCCACGCCTTGGAGCGATTGCTCGACCGCGAGAGCTTCGACCGTGTCGTCGTCCCGGCAACCGTCGATGCCGGCGCCGGCTTCTCCGGAGATGACCTCGTCTGGCTGCTGGAGAAGGCTCCCGCCGAGGTGTTGATCCTGCGCCCAGGACCCGAGGACAGGCGATTCGTCACGGCGAAGAACGGTGCCCATGCTGCCTGAGCACGCGCCTTTCACACACCGCTTGGGAAGGGCGATACTGCGCGGATGATCGTCAAGTGTTCCGCCTACGAGGAAGGGCTCCGTTGCGGCGACGATCTCGCTCTCGACGACGCCGGCGCCGCCGCGAAAGGGGGGGAAGCCTTCGTTTGGCTGGGTGTCCTCGAGCCCTCGGCGGAGGAGTTCGAGTCGATCGCCCGCGAGTTCGACCTGCACGAGCTTGCGGTCGAGGACGCGATCAAGGCCCACCAGCGTCCCAAGGTG
>Ga0193706_1000181_pt1 | contig 44326 bp, 63 predicted proteins | sample U3c1metaG_FD_160130 | JGI IMG/M metagenome (GOLD analysis project Ga0193706, IMG submission 160130) | Soil microbial communities from a riparian zone of the East river system, Colorado, United States - U3c1 | ecosystem: Environmental > Terrestrial > Soil > Riparian zone | place: USA: East River... | reverse complement strand
ACATGGGGCGGTCATAGAATCCGTTTTGCCGAAGGTCCTTGAAAACCTGCTCCTGCGCTTCGCTTCGCTTTCCCGGCTCTCCGTAAACGAGGAGGTACTGGCTCGCTGTCTTCGACAGCCTGTCCATGGCCTCCTGTAGTCCTGCTTCGTGCTCCTGCTTGAGCTGTTGCTGTAGCTGCTCCTGACGTGCGTTTGCTGACATGGTGTTCTGTCGGCGTCCCAAACGGGACGCGTCAATTCATTCCCGCGAGCTGGCCCAGCCGGTTCTGAACGTCCGGCGACGCCTTCGAGACGTCGGCAGCGGCCTTGGCCGCGCCCTGAGCCATGACGACAGCCTGCTCCTGCGCCTGCTGCTCGGCACGGCCCTTGCGAATCTCCGCCACCTCCTCGTCCTTGCGAATCCAGTCGTCGGGATAGCCCGTGTTTCGGGCGACGCCACGCGCGGCCTTGTCCAAATCGAAGTTGTCGAGCACCGTCTGATCGACGCCAATGAGCGGCTGCAAGAGCTGCTGTACCTCGACGAAGCTGCGGTTCTGCGCGGCCTTCATGGCCAGCGCGAACTTGCTGTTGTAGGCGACAGCCGGAACGGGGTAGGCGAAGCCTCCGGGGGTCTCCACGACGATTTCCGGAGGCGGGGGCGGGTAGTAGCCCGCCCGTTGGAGAATGCCGTAGACGCGCTGTAGGAGCGGCGTCAGAAGCTCCGTCGTGAGGAGAAGGAAAGTCGGGCCGAAGCTGTCCAGCTTCTCATTGACCATCTGCATCGCTTGGTACGCCGTGATCTCGCGTTCCAAGCCCGCGAACATCTGGAAGAGGTCGTTATGAAACGCCTTCTTGATGAACCCGCGCTTTTCCTCGATGCGGTCTTTTCCGATGTCGTAGCGGCCCTGTGTCATCCATTCGCTTGGCTTCAGGTCGGGACGTCCGTCGTCCCAGATGGTCATGCCACCGGCGCGCAAATCGACGGCTCCGGCGAGGGACGACGGGATGAGTAGTCGCGGATTAGCCGCCACCTCGGAGAGAATGTCCATGTTCTGCTCAAGGAGGTTGATCTGTCGGACGGTGGGGAGGCTGAACTCGGCGGGACCGTAGCCCCACACGCTATCATCACGGCGCAGATAACGGGAAACGGCATAAGGCATTTCATCGAAGCCGCCCTCGCGCACGGTCTTCTGTCCCGACTTCGAGACGTAGCAGGAGGCAATGGGCTTGTTCTTTCCGTCGCGCGCTCCCGGCGTGCGCTCCTCGTCCGTGCGGGGATAGACGCAATGGATGAAGGTGAATTTCTCGTCGCAGCGCACAGGGTCGTCGGCCGGCCCCTGTATCTCGGCGGGAAGGTTGTCGCGGCCGAACTGCTGGACGGCCTGCCGGGCTGTCAGCGTGAAGCAGCGGAACACAGTGTCACAGTAGCCTTCGTCATCCTCGGCGAACACGAATTCTTTGATGCCGACGGAACGGAAATTGAGGGCCGTGCGTTTGCCCGTGTCGCACCACACGCAGCACGTCCCGAAATCGTTTCGGTTGAGATAGCTCTCGTGGATCTCCGTGTAAAAGTTGGAGGCGGCGAGAAGCTGAATCGTAATGGTGGAAATTTGCTCGTACCACGAGGCCCCCACCTGTTCGCCGCGCTGCGTCTTCAGCCACTCTGGGGCGTCGAAGGCGCACCAACGATCGGTGCCGGGGGTGATGTTCGACATCATGCCGGCGGCTTCGACGAGCGACGCCTGCCCCATGGTCATGTCGTACATCGACTCCTCGTACACCTCGTTGCCGGGTGTCGAAGTCACCATGATCTGCGCTTTGCGGGGAGAGCTGGAAGCTGCGATTTCCTGAAAGAGCGAGAGCAGCGTCATCCTGTCGCCGTTGAGGCGATCGAAGCGGGCGCAGATGGTTTTGGCGTCCATCAGGCGGACCCTAATAGGGATTTTGTCCCGAACGCGCTTGAGTAAGCAGTCCCACCCATTCCCGTGCCCTCTTGGCCCGCGTGTACCGTGCTGAGCAAACCTCGTTTCTTCCCCTGCTGACGCATGTAGTCTTTGCCGGCCAGCGCCGTCTCACGTCCCGTCTCCGTGATGGGAATGATGGGAGGCGGGGGAGCCGCAGGCGGGGCCGGGGCCTTGCCGCCTCCTAGCTCACGCCTGAAACACAGCTTCGCTTCGAGTGAGAGAAATTGGTCGATGAGCATAAGCGGGAAACGCGGGCGAATGGGAAGGTCTGGGCTTCTGGTCGCCCGCGTCTCGGACGCCTCCAGCGAACGTACGGAAGCGGATGGGGCGCTAAAGCGATGAAGCGAGCTAAGAGGTTGGGACTCGTCCCGCAAGCGCAGAAGATTTCCCACGTGTCCCCGTCCTCGTACGCGAGCAGGACACAATCACTCGCCAGATGGACGACGCCTCCCGTGCGGGCGATGATGGCAACGTGAGACCAGAAGTCCTCGGAAATCGAGGCACACATTCCCACCGCGTCTTCGACAGCACTCATCGCACACCACGCCGGCCCATGATGGCGCGCTGTCGCGCCAGAGGCGCGCGGTACTCCTCGCCGCCTGACGTGCTGACGTAGCTCTTCAGCATGCCGAGCTGGAAGGCTTCAGCCCCCGTACGGAGCGCGTCCGCTCCGTGGCTTGTCTTGTCGTGAATCGGCAGTTCCACGATCTGCCCCGTTTTCGTGGCTTCCATCTTCTTCCTGTACGCTTCAAGGCAGGCGAGCCCGGAGGGGATGCGCTCCCCGTCCTCGTCCCTGAATTCCTTGTCGCATTCGACGGAATCGAAAAAGCAGATGGGCAGGATGGCGCGCAGGACGTTGATCCCCGCCCAGACGCTGGGAGTGCGCGGCACGATGGCCAGATTGTGAACGCCACACTCCCGCATCTGGTCGGCGTACGTCTTGAGCGACGCTTCCCGCCTGTCGGCGTCATGCGGCAAAAAATGCCGTGCGATCGGTTTGCGGTAGTGGCGCTCCCAATGAAGAAGCTGGGCTGCGTGCTCGGCCGGCGCGCGACCGTTGGCCGAATAATAGTTGAGCATCAGCCAGTCCAAACCCACGAGTTGCGCCAGCCAGATGCACGTATAGTCGCTGGTTCCGCAGTCCCAGAAACTCACAAGTGGCGCTTGTGAGTTCGGGATGACGGTGCAGATGCGCCCACGGGCGCGCAGCATTTGCATTTGCTCCCCGTAAATCGCGCCCTCGGTACGGGCGCGCAACGCGTCCTCAATGGAGCCAGGGAACTCGCCCTGCATGTCGTTGCCGGGTGTGTCGGTCGTGACGTAAAAGTTCTTTTGCTCGTCTGTCAGTCGGACTTTCGCCGTGCGTTCAAGCTCCGCGAAGTAACGGGCTTGTCCCTCGGAGACGCGCAGCGGAGCTGTTAGTGGAAGCGCGTACTCGGGGTGCTCGTGCCAGCCAAAAAACATCAGCCTCCACTGCTTCGGATTCGGAGTGGGTGGCGACTGCTCTGCCAGCCGGATGAGTTCGTAGTTGAGGCCCGTGCGTCCGCCCGAATGCGTTGATTCGATGATAATGCGGTTTCCCGCGTGAACGGTGTTGAGTGTGCCCGCGACGATTTCAGACGCCTTGGTCGGGTCGTTGGCGGCAATTGGTCCGAACTCCGTTATCCACAGGAATTGCACAGTGCCCCCGCGCAGCGACGTACCCGCCCAAATCTTTGAATCATTCGTAAACTGAAGTTCGTGGGCGTTACGAAACCGGATCTTCACGAGCTTCTTCACGAAGGCCCCGACGAGCGCCGTCTCCCCGCCATCGGGGTCGTCCATGTGGTCATACGCGAATTTCATTCGCGCCAGTTTCTTCTGCGCGTCCAAGTCGGTCTTGTCGATGATGCCGCCAGTCTGGTTCGATTTGAACAGGGATTCGTCGAGCATCAGAAGCGCGCAGGCTGTCGAGATGCGCACCTGTCGCGCCTTGAGGACCAGCGTTCGCCAATGGAGACCTACCAGAAACCGCTGCTGGATCGGGGTGCAGCGGAACTTAACCTTCCTCCCGTTTTGGTCCTCGATGAAGTACAGGTTGTTCAGCCGCCACCACTGGTTTCCCAGCTTCCTGACAATGGCCTGCTGTTCCGCCGTGAGCGGCGGATCTTCGGTGGCCGTGGTCAATCGCTCTCCTTGCGCACTTCCTGCCGGCTGCGCTCTCGATTCTTCTCGGCCCAGTGGAGGGCCTGACCCTGACGAGCCCACCAATTTCCTGTTCCGCGTTCGATGGAGAGCGTCGAGCCCTGTCCGTCGTCCGTCACGCGGGTGACGAATATCTGCACGGTGTCGAAGTACTCGGCCAGCTTCGCAACGAACTCGTCAACCCGCTTCACCTCGTCCTCGTCCTCGCTCATGGCTCCCAATCGCTACGCAGTCGTTGCAAATACTGCAACAACTCAGGCTTCGCCCGTCCGTAGACGACAATCGACGAAACCCACCATCCCCGCACCCACGCCGCCTCTGTCTTGAATCTGCTGGCTGTGTGGTCGCCCTTGGTTCCGTCGGCGTCATCTCTCATCACAGCGAAGTCGAATCCGTAGACGTGGATCGGTTCGCCAGTGGCGAGCTTGAGCGCGTACCAGAGCGCATTCGGGAACGTGTAGCCGCATCTGTCCGGACTGTGCGTCCGTGGTATCGCCAGCCCCTTGGGCATGTTGCGGCCATAGTACGGATCAGGCTGGATGCCCTCCAGACCGATGTGAACGGCTCCTGCGCACCACGCACGGTTGGTGACGAAGCCGCAGAGCGGGCGGCGCTTGCTGCCGTCAAGCGAGGCTTTGACGAGGCCCTTGTCTACGCCGCAGAACCAATGAGAGCGGAAGAGGTGGGCTGCTCCGTTGACGGCCACCACCGTCTCGTACTCGTCGAACTTCGACTCGCTCCAGAAGTCGCACAGCGACGGTCCGGGTACGAGCAGCGCCACTTTCACGGCTTCGCCGCGTTCGCTGCGGCATGCGCCTTGACCATCGACGCCATCAGCTTCTCCAGACCCTGAATCTTCTCGTTGGCGACTTCCAGCGCCGCTGTCACCTTCGACAGATTCGAGTTCGTCAGCGTGTGGATTTCCGCAGCCTTCTCGATGATCGTGTCAGCCTTCGCCGCGGTGGCTGTGACAGCCACCCGTGTTTCCTCCGCCTTCCTGCGATTGCCTAGAGAAATGAAGACGCCGGCCAGAGCGGCCACGGTGGGAGCGATCGTTGCGACGAGCGCAATCTGGACGGTTTCGGACAACATCAGCGCGGAGGAATGCGCTTGCTCTCACGCTCCGCGATGAACTTCTCCCAATCCTCTTTCGTCGGCACGTAGTCGGCCGCACGACCGGCCGAAAGGTTGAACGATTTCACGGCGGCAAAGAGGGCGGAAAGCGCCGTCACGGTCTGTCCAGCGCCCGGCGCGTAAATCCCGGCAAGGGCGATGGCGAGGGCTGTCACTGCATCGAGTCTTGGATCGAGGGGCATGGTGTTTACGGCGTACGTGGTTTCGGAGGAACGAGGGTCGTGACGAGAGCGACGAAGGAACGAACGGCGGCATCGACTTCGGCGGGCGTACTAAGCGCCATGCCATCGCGCGCGGCACGCGCCGCGACAATGATCGTGTCATTGGCCTTGTTGTACTGAGCGTCGAGCTGCGTGCGTTTCGCGGCGTCAATCTGGCCGGCGGCGAACGCCGTTTCGTACGAGGCGCGGAAACTGTCGATGCCGGCAGCCGACGCTTGCAGCGTCGCGAACATCGTCGCCTGCGGCGTGGCTGTCGTCTGACAGCCAGTCAGCGCGAGAGCGAACGAGACGTAGATGGGCGTCCACACAACCACGTTCGCGACGAAGAGGGAAAGAAAGATTTTCCGGAAGTGTCTCATGATTTGATGGGTGAACCGAAGGTCTGCCACCCGAGGATGAGAAACAGGATGAAGATGAGAAGCGACGCCCCGAGGGGGCGCGCTGTCGAGGCGCTGAACGGCCACGCTGACCAGACGCCGAACACGAGCCACAGGGCCATAAACAGCCAGTACCAGAATTGCAGGGTCATGGGAGACCACGAAAGCGTTTAACGCACGGAAGCGCAAGGTCGCTGTATCGCGTCTGCACCTTCGAGGGGTACGGCACGTTGTCCCCGAAGCGGAACGTCCCACGCGGCGGGAGGTACACGACCTTCTCCCCGTTCTCCGTCGCGAAATCCACGCCCACGTCGTTCACGTACGACTTTTCAACGAGGTCGTTGCCTGTTGTGACGCACCACCCGAGGACGTGCGGACCGTTCAGGCTCTCCATGTGCGCGAGCTGGGCCTTTACGGCCTCGTCCGTGAATGTGTCCGTGTAGTACTTCGCATTCCACCCGAGGACGGCAACGCGTCCGTTGGCCTTACAGCCCTCGGCTATGTTCGTGTTGCGCACCTTCGCGCGCATGAGCGCCTCGGGGTCGTTGTAGCCGACGCCGTAGTCCGCCGCGAAATTGATGATGCCCTGTACTTCCGGATGCTTCGGGAGGTACCAGCTTCCCATGTCCGTGTAGACGCGCTGGCGGCCCCCGGCCTGTCCGTGTTCCGTCAGCCACTGGTTGTCGTCCCAGACGTAGGGCGACGCGTACAAATCGAATTCGTAGCCGAGCTGTTGCCGGAGGTAGGCGACAATCGGAGCCTGCACATCGTAGTACGAATACCACGCGAGGACGGGGCGTCCGTTGGGACGCCAGACGCATTCGTGGGAGAGCGTACGCTTCGCGAAATCGAGGAATTCCTGCTTCGGCCGGCCGTTCATGTGGCACCACGGCATCGCGCGTACGCCAGTCCCCTTGCACGCGTCCATCATGGCGACCATGCGCGCTCCGTACCCGTCGTCCTCGGCGTTGCCCGACAGGGGACCGTCGGCGAAGAGACCCCGGACGTTCAGGCCGTATTTGGTCCCGCGACTGATGGTCTCAGCCTCCGGCTCCATGCCTTTACCCACACCGGAGAAGGCGAGCATCCAATGGTCCATGTACGCCTTTCCTGTGGTTGGGGGCGGCGTTGGTATGGGTACGGGAGGATCAGGGACGGGAACAGGCACAGGAATGGCCGGAAACGGCTGCCACGAGCCGGAGCGGAAGCCGTCAGCCTTCGCCCACTTCCAATCCCACGCGCCTTTCTGCGTTGTCTGTCGCCACCACGGGTTCGTGGTGTTTGGTTCGGCGAGAACGAGGACGCCGCCGGAATAGCCGGCGGACGTTCTGTCGCTCTCGAAGAGGACGACGCCATTGACGAGAAGCAGGCGCTCGGCGGACGGCTGTGGAGGCGGTACCGTCGGCGCTTCCAGCTCGGCAATGCGCGTCTGTGCCTTCTGCGCCCATGCCCACAATTCGCGTACCTGTCGCTGTGTGAGCTGGGCCTTGGACGGACTGACCGGAGGCTCGAAGCTCACGCGTCGGGATTCAAGTCGTCGAGACCCTGCGCGAGCGTTTCGAGGCGTGCGAGGGCAGCGGCCGACGCGGGCGGGAGATCAACGTCGCCCAAGCCTTCCTTCAATTTGTCGATTTCCGCGACGATTTCCGCCTGCGCCTTTTCCAGCTTGTCACCGAGCGCCGTCAGGAGCGCGGGAAGTTCTGATACTTTTGCCATGATGTGATTCTCCGTAGCTTTGAGGTCGGACGATGTTGCGAGTCCCAGATGTCGCCCCAGCCACCCGAGAAACGTTGTGAGCACCGTTCAGCTAATGCCGAAGGCGTCGAAAAGCGCAACGTGATCTGTCGAACGCGTCGCCCAGCGGCAGGCGGCTATTGCTGTTTTCGCTGTCTCGTAGTCCGCATCCTCGAAGATCAATTCGCCTCCTTCTTTCGCGTCCTTCAGCACGACGTCAAGCCGAGCACGGGCGCGGATCGTACTCGGATCAAAGCCCCGCTCGGGCGGGAAATCGAGTGCAGCCTTGAGCATGTCTGAGAACAGTCCGGGCTTGTCCGCGAACGTCACGGCCTTGTTCGGAATGGTCTTCACCTCAATCGGGCGTGCCGCCAATGGTACCGGCGGGAATGTAGCCGTCGGCTTGCAGGCGCTGAAGGCACCGCTTCACGAACGAGGTCGTCGCCATGTTCGCGTTGTTCAGGGTGTTGAGGAGGACGGCTCCCGTGGGCTGGGATGGGTGATCGGTTGGTGCCGGCGTCGGGTAGACAGCCTGCCCGGATTCAAGCGCGTTGTTGTTGTTCCCAATCCACGACACCGTAACAACCTTGTTTTCGACATCAACGGACAGCCCCGTGATGCGGACGGTCGTTTGATTCGGCTTCGCGATGGGTGCGGTGAGTGTGACGAGTTCAGCCATTGGAAGAATCCTCAGATGATACAGGGGATGCGGTAGTCCTGCCCTGCGCTGTCGGTGATAACGATGGAGGCTGTCGTCAGCGCAGCAAGAGCGCCTGCGACAAGACCTGTGACGGCTGCGTTGCCGACGAGAAACTTCATGCCGCTCGCCACGACAACGCCCGCGCTACTCAGTGTAAGCCGCGTCGCACTGGTCTGCTGCGTGGTGCCGCTCGCGGCCACGGTGGGCGTATTGAAGATGAGTGACGTGACAGCGCCAATGCCGGTGCCGAGGCCGCTCTGGACCGTCAGGTTTCCGCCAGCAATATTACTGTCTGTGCCGCCGCGGCTGCCTTGGGTTGCGATGGTCTGGGAGACGGGCGATGCTGCGTCGGCTGCGCCGAGTTGGAGCGTGGCGGCGGCGCGGCGATTAAGGAAAAGATCAAGCGTCCCGAAGCTGTTAGACGTGCTCGACCAAGCCTGAATCGCCGTTGAGTTAAACCGAAACACATTAGTCGCGTTGTCGTAGTTTAGTTTTCCGGATACGTTTCCCCAGTTGCCTCCAAAATCCGCGGTGCTCGCGACCGATATTGCCCCCGCAAATGCCGCGCTCTGATCCGCATTGAGCGTCAACGCCGTGGTAGCCACACCGCCCGACGTCGTTGTCTGAAAGATCATCGTGCGGCTGTTTCCGGTGCCGCTCTGAATCGTCAGGTTCTGCGCACCGCCGATCAGCTTGCCGGCTGCGTCAATGGTCAGGCGCAGCGTTGCCACCGTCGGAGCCGCGTCCGTACCCGTGTAGAACTCAAGCTGCGTCGGCACACGCGTCGCCGCAATCGTACCCGTGCTGACCGCCCGGATGTAGGCCGACTCGATGTAGTTGGCTCCATCGTAGCCCGCGAAGCTGATGCGGCCGATGACGTCGGCTGTGACGACTACGAGCGGAGTCGCGAGAGTGCCGCGACTCTTCCTCATCGAGTACATCGCCGAGTCCGTGCCGTTGTTGTGCTGGCTGCTGACGATGCCCCGGGGACTGGTCGTCACCGTGTCGCTCACCTCGAACTGCGTCGCGGGCGTGGTTGCGCCCGTGCCGATGCCGACAGACGTTGAGAAGACGCCCGTTGCCGCCGTGACGAATGTTGTCGCCGCAACGCTCGTGGGCGTAATCGCCCCGAGTGTGAGCGTAATCGCTGGCGTGGTCGTGGCTGTCGCCACGACGCCGGAAACACCATTGGCCGTGGTCACGCTGACCGAGGTGACCGTACCGGCTCCTGTGCCGGCACCAATGGCGGCACGAAGCGACGCTGCGTCCAAAGCCGTGACCGTGTTGTCCGCGTTGATGCGCGGGAACGTGATCGCCGATGGATTGGCGAGATTGACGAACGCTGCGCCCACCGTAGTGGGCGAGAGCGCAACACCGTTGACGCGGGCGACGGTTGGATTCGGGTAGGTCCCCGAGAGGTCCCCGCCTGCTGCGCCTGTGGGCGGTCCACCGCCTCCACCGCCGCCAGGCTTCGAGACTGTCCAGCCGGCGACGCTCATCGTTCGGTGACGACGACATCAACAGCGGCCGAGCCGCTGGAAATCGCTGTGATCCCAAGATTTGCGTTGCCGGGGCCGTACGTGAATACGTCGCCGTCTGAGAGGAGAATGCCTGCTGTCATGCCGGGAGCCGAGCCGAGCAGAAACTCGATGTCACCGCCTTGCGGCTGGATGAGCGCCACGGTACGCCCCTTGGCGTACGGGAGCAGCGCTGTGGGAGAGACGCCAACTTGAACGACCATGGATGCGGAATGCGTACAATCCCTCAGGCGGTCAAGGAAAGAGTCGCAAGCGGCTGATGGCGCGCGGGACTACGGAACCAACACGGCGAGCAAATCGTACTGCTGCCCGCCTATCGTCACCCGTATCTTCGTGTCGTTGGTGTCGGGCGAGGCTGAGGCAGGTACGGCATTGAGCGACAGCGTTGGATTGCCGGCTGTACCGGCAGGGTTGGATACGACGAGCGGCAGCGAGACGGCGAGGGAGCGTACGACGTACGTCCCCGTGGCTGTGCGCGTGACGAGGCCGAGGCCCACGAGGGCGGCGAGCGCGGACAGCTCGGCGGACGAGGGCTGCCATTGCGTCGTCGATTGCGACGGCGTGTTGTCAGGAGGCGGGCCTGTGTTGCTGCGCTGCGTCAGCTTGACGGCAGAGAGATTGCCGCGATCGACGGCAGGGGCTCCGACAATAGCGCCGCTCATGATGGGCGAAAATAGCCGGACGGCCTGTAGTTCCGGCAGGCCTGATTAAGCTTGTCCTGCACTCGCTCACGCGCGACGAGACACAACTGGCAGCACGGCACGGCAAATTTCGGCATCCCTTTGATTGTGCTCACGCCCGGTGAGCGGAGCACGAGCCTTGTGTTAAGCGCCGTCACCGGCCCGTGACAGTAAAAGCACTGACCCTTTGTATTGGCGACAGCAGTCGCCTTGTGCCGCCGCATTTCTTTGGCAAACGCACCAAACACGCGAGGTTTTGATGGATCGCGAAGGCTCATTTGGTCATTCCTCGTACGATTGCGAGAACACGGCGTCAACAACCACTCCCGGAAGGCTCACAGCGGCCTCTCCTGCTGAAACGTAGGGCTTTTGATCGTCGGGGGCCTCGGTATGGGTCGGAGCCGATTCGGGCTCGGTACGCGTTACAGCCACCAACTGCGGGGCGCTTGGTACGCCCGCGATGTCGAGGACGACACCTGCGGCGGCGCGGACGTCCCCTGTGCGCTCGATGGCGCGCAGGACAGCCGTGAGAGAAACGTCGGCTGTGATGGTCGATTGTTCGTTGCGCTCGCCGGCAAGAATGGCGTCCTCGCGGATGGCCGCAATCCGATCGCCGTGTGATGGCGCGACGCGAATGAACCTGCGGGCCGTGTCTGCGAGGAGCGCGCGGCGCTCGTTGAGCCGGAGCATTCCGTCGCGGTCAGCCTGAGCCTTTAGCTCGCGGATCTTTGCGGCGACGCGCTCTCGTGCCAGTACGCGAGGAGCGATGTCCTTGGCTCTCACGGCATCCGACTTCCACGCAATGCGATAGGCGCGCGTTGGCGTGAATCCATCGCAGGCGATCAAACGGGCGAAGTACGCCTCGGGACCGGTAAGCTCCTTGGGGACGCTACCAATCGCTACTACTGGCTCAACAGCGGCAACCACGCATCAACCTATCGTGATGTGACGGCACAAGGTCAAGTTTACCATCCGAAGCTTTAGCGAAGGATGGAAACAGCGAAGCCGTCCCTTGTGAGAGAGACGGCTTGCTGATGAAGACCCGTCCCTGTTTCTCAGGCAGGGGCGGAAGTGGCGGCGTTGATGGCTGCGCGGGCCTTCAGACGTATGGGGCTCGCCGAGTACGGAGCTGCGCTTTCCTCCAGCTCAACGTAGGCAATCAGCGCCTCCAGAAGCGCCGGGGCGCTGGCGATGAGGCGGGCGTTGGCTTTCGCCTGATCGACCGAAATGAAGGCGTTCGCGCCTTCGTCCGAGAACACAGAAGCAAGCATGATCGGCGACCCCTCGCCTTTCACCTCGTAACCGAGGCAGATGTCGAACGGGTGGTCTGAGACAACTGCACCGCAGGTCCACGGCCCCGGCGTGAACGAAGCCTTGGCGGGGCTGTTGTGCTGTGCTGTGGCTGGCTTTGAGTTCATCGGGAGCAATGCTACCACAGGGCCGAAGGCCCGTCACCCCGTTGCGGGGCTACAGTTTTCCCTTGGTGGGGGTGAGGGCTGGTCGCAACACGTGTTTCTCGAAACGCACGAATTTCCCATTAAGCGTAACGCGATCGGGCGTGCATTCCGGGTGGGTGGCGAGCCATTGGACAAGGCTCTCAAGAGTCGGAAGGTCCACGAAGGCCAGTGTGCGCTTGGGCGTCCAATAACGCAGGTTGTAATTGTCAGTGTCCTCGGGGCGCACCTCGGAATGGAATTGGTGGCCACGCTTTTTCAGCTCACGGAAAACGACGTCGCTAGAGTGTGGCGACCGGTGTACGCACCCCATGTACGAGAGCAGGCTGCTTGTGGTCAGGAGACTGGTTGGTTTTCTGCGCTTGTCCGTCCAGCCTTTGCAGGGACGGCGCAAGCGCCCGTCCCTCTCATCATCCAAAGCAATCGCTTCGTCCAACGTACGGTCAGCGCTCATCGTCGATTGGTTTGATTCCATTGGTTCCACTCCGTTTTTGGTACAGTACGCGTACGGGTTACGATTAACTTTTTTGGCGTACCGATGGGCGCTGATAGCGCCCTGCGTACGGCTTTAGGAGCGGCCTGCCGGGCCGCTTTCAGCTCCTGTTCACGTTGGTACCGCTCACAGGCTTCGCGTTGCTCACGATCTTCAGGTGTTTCTCTCATGGAACGAACACTGCCCCGGTTCGAGGACACGGGAAGGACTCCGCAGCGTGGCCTCAGGTTTTGGTTTTACCCTCGGGGAGCCGAAGTTTGGTTCATCGGTTTGTCACCGGCTTACTGCCCCGTTCCTGAGGTGCCTCAAGGCCCCGCACCGCATGCTCCGCAGTCCTTCACAGCAAACACACGGATTTTCGCCAGTTACCCTTTCGAGTCCGCCCACTTTGCTAGGGCTGTCAGCTCGCGTGCCGCGATGGCTCGTCAGGCGAATGAAGGTCGTGAATTAGCGACGGGACATTCTGAAAACGATGAAGCCCGCCCGGAGCAAGCTCCAAAGCGGGCCTCAAAGTAATTCACGACCTTTCGGTGGGCGCAAAGCGGAACGAAACGGCACGGGATGTCAAGTACGTGCTGGGACGTGCGCAGCTGTGCTTGCGTGACAGTTGACCCCTAGGGCATTGCGGTGGTCCCCTAAAAATCTGTCGGGTAGGCAGGAAAGCGGGGAGCTGGTAGAGTGGTTGGCATGGCAAAGCTGAAGTTGATTGCTCCCAACAGTGTGCTCCCAAAGGGGGCGAAGCTGATTAAGCCACCAATTGAAAAAGAGGTTGGCGGGTGGGTGTTGCAGGAGTTTGACGCCAGGGTTGAACGGCTCGGCCTGACGTGGCTGCGCGTCAAGGGTGGTATGGGGGGCAGTGAAGACTGGATCGCCGACATCCCGTCGGGGTGCGTCAGCATTCACGACTACGAATGGCGGGAGCCTCGCTGGGGTTCCGCCCGCTACGAATCTTTCGACGAGGCCTGCGCTGGTCGGATTGCTCGCGCCATCGAACACCAGAAACATAAGGCCGCAGAACTTCGCCAGAAAGCGGAAGAAGCGGATGAATCCGTTGTCCTGCTTGCGCGAGCCATTGCCCGCGCCACAACCCCCGGAAAGGCCACGTGACCACCAAACCAAAGGCAGCGGCCAGCGAGGCTGCGTTGCGGGCAGCCAATTGCGTACAAACCTACGTCATGCAGGAGCACTCCGAAGGCGTGTGCCCTCGTGAGGGAGTGATTCGCGAGATAATCGACCGCGAGACCAACCTGCCCGCGCTCCTTGCGGAGCGTGACCGGCTGCGTGAGGCGCTGGAACCAATGGCAACCAAGCCACTGGAGGAATTGGCTTCCTCTCTCAACCTTGCGGGCTGCACTGACGCCTTTGGTCAGTTCTACGCGGACGCAAACGCGCTTACGGTTGTAACCGCGCTGCTCAACGTGCTGCGCCGTGATCGCGCCCGCGCGGCCCTCAAGCACACCACCACCACCACCTGACACCATGACCACGCTATTCATCCCGCAACGCCTCGTTGGTCGCGTCCTGACGCGTCTTGAGGTGCGCGAAGCCATGGAGCGGGCCGGAAGGCCGCTCTCCGATGAGGAGCTAGTTGCCCTCGCCTCCACGCCACGGCAGGAGCCTCCCACGGATTTGGAGCTGCGCACCATGGCTGCCCGTGACCGCGATCGTGTCGAGGGCTGTATCGTCACGCCGCCAGCCCGTTCCAACTTTCACGACGCATGACCAACCTCGTCGTCTACATCAACCGCCACGGCCACGCCGAAACAGGCGAGCTGGTTGCCAATGGTCGGGAACTACAGACACGCCTTGGGCGTACCATCCTGCCCCACGGGGCCATCCTACGGGACGCCACGCCGGAGGAGGCGGCTGAGTTTGTCGCAGCCTGCGCCTCTGTCCGGGCCGGGTTGGCCCGCTGGTACAACGAGCGTCCCCACGTCTGCGACTAACCTTTCACCACCACCAATGCCAACAGCACTGATTCAGACCATCACGCCCGACGGCTCGTTCTCCACGGACAACGGCCGTCTTTTCGCCTTCATCTACGATTTGGACGACGGGACACGGGGCGTCGCCAACCACAAGAGCGAACGTTCCCCATTCCGCGAGGGGGAGGAAGTGGAATACGCCCTCAATGGGGAAACCAAGCGCGGAGACCAGAAGCTCAAGCTCACCAAGCCCGGACAGGGCCAATCCTACGGCTCCCAGAGGCCCGCCAATGGCGGGGGAGGGGCAAGACAGCCCCCGGGCAACTTCAAGCCCGTAGCGGACCAGCAACCGGCCCAGTTCTTGGGCGTGCAAGTCGGGATGAGTCTCAATCAGGCCGTCACTGTAACCGTGAAGGAATTCGAGCAACCGGGCGGGCGCGTCATCGCGAGCCCCGACTTCTGGAAACGGGTTTGGGAGAACGCCTCGTCCATCCTGCGCATCGCTGCCGTGCTGGAAAAGGGGAAGCTCGCGCCCAACGGCGCAAAGGAGGAAGCCGAGCCTGTCCGGCAGGCTGCGCCACCTCCCGCTGCTGCTCGTGCTCCACGCTCCCAGCCCGTCACGGAACGTGAAGCGGCCAATCAGACGGACGCGGGAGCAGACGAGGATGTGCCTTTTTGAGCCATGGCCACTCCAACCAAAACAACCGTCGTTCCTGTTTGGCATATCCACCGGGGCGGGGAGCGAATTGCGGATTCTTGCGTGGTTGCATGCGATTGGCACAAACAGTTATCTGAAATTCAGGCCGCTGGCCTCTGTTTCACTGCTGAGATTCTGCGCACGGGTCACGTCAACCTCTGCCTTGAACACCCTGATTACGGCGACTTCATGAGTCGCATTGCCGACAACCGGCCGTGCGATAACACACCGGCCATCGTTCTTTTCAACATGCTCCGCGACTGGAGTCATTCACGGCTCCAAAGCTGGATTGCCGCAGCCGAAGCATGAACCTCGACGCGTGGGGGTTCAGCACCAAGGCAGACCCGCTGCTCATTGCAGCCCAATGCCGGTGGTACGAGCTGAGAGCCGAGGCGCTGAAGCTCTGGACTGAATTTGTGTCGCACAACCAAAAATAGATATGTCCAACCGCTACTCAGTCGCGCCCGCCGACGTACAAAAACGGGTGAAGAAGATCGCAGGGAAGTTCCACAAAGGGCTCGTAAAGGGACGAGCCCGACTGGACGTCCTTTTTGTCACGCCGCAGGAGGATGACGACGGAGCGCCCATCAAGCAATGGGGCGGCGTCCAAGTCGCCAAGACGCGCATCATCAGCCAGCGCGACCGTGGCGCGGGCCGTGGTGACGCGGAAATCCTCATTGATGCCCGCTGCTGGGACGGGCTCACGCCTGCCCAGCGTGACGCCGTGGTCGATCGGCAGTTGAGCTTTCTCAAGGTCAAGACCGACGACGAGGGCAACAACGTCCTCGACGGTAATGATCGCGTGAAACTCATCATGCAGCGGCCCACGCGCATCTTCGCGTGGTTCGATGACGTGGCCAAGCGCCACGGGGAGAACAGCGTCGAGGTGCAGGAGGCCAACGAGCTGATTGCCGCAGGCGGGGCGCAGCTCTATTTCCCCGGCATGGAGCCGCCCAAGGCGTCCCGCAGGGCGCTGCCTGCCGCTTCCGGGCAAGTGATCGAGATGACGCCGGCCAAGGATGCCGAGAAGATCGCGGCCAAGTAATTGTCCCGAAGGGACTGAGAGGCCCGCCCTCGTGCCGGGAAACCGAGGGCAGAATTTCCATGGCTCAAATCACAATCGACTCCACTGCTGTTTCAAACTTCCTAAAGCCAATCGTCTGCCCCGAATGCGGGGGGGTGTACGCGATTTCGGCTTCGTACAAAGAAGAAGCAGCCCGCGTCGGCCTGTTCCGACTTCCTTGGACCTGCCCCTATTGCAAAATCGAGCGCGGCTATGGCGATGGAGAGGTACAGCGCAAGGACAGGGAGATTGCGCGCCTCCAGACAGAGCGCGAGCACTTGGAGGCGGCACGCAAGGCGCAAAGCGAACGAGCTGATGCAGCGGAGCGCAGTCGCAACGCTTTTCGCGGACACCTGAGTCTCGTGAAGAGGCGGGTGAAACACGGCGTCTGCCCGTGTTGCAATCGCACGTTCAAACAGTTGGCGCAGCACATGGCGACAAAGCACCCGGGGTTCTCTCCAGACATCGCACCAATACCATGAGCGACGCCTCACAAATCCTCGCCTGTCTGGAGCGCATCGAATTGATGCTCGCCGCCCGTCTTCCCAAGGCCGTGAAGCCCAAGAGATCCAAAAGGATTGCGGGACGCCCCGACTTGGCGCTCGTCCCCTACAACGACGTGCCCTACCGCGCCATTGTGGACGCCTACCACGAGATGCTGCCGGGACAGCCGCGCATTGGCATGCTGACCCCTGCGCGGCGCAAGGTGCTGGCCGATTTCTACAAGTGGTCAAGCGCGGCCGAAGGCGATCCGCTGGAGACGATCAAAGGGACATTTGAGCGATGCCAGCAGGCACGCTTCCTAACGGGAAAGCCGTTCGCCGATCTGTTTTGGATGCTGGAGCCTGACCATCTGGCGAAGATTCACGAAGGCCATTACGACCAAGCCGAGCAACCGAGGTTCAGACGATGAAGCCGAACAAGCCCAGCGATCAGCCGCAGCAGTCGGCTGTATCGCGTGGTTCGGCTCCTCCTCCTTCTTCCCAAACATGAGCACGGCCCCTATCACCCTCTGCGCTGCGCTCGATTCCGATTCCAGAGCCAAGCGTCTCGCGTCGTTTCTCGTCTTCTCGAAGGGCTCTGTCGTCCTGAAGGACGAATTCATTCGCCGCCCGTTCAAGCCCGGGTTCTGCACGTTCTGCGGGGGACAGCTCCCCACAACGTGGCGGGCTGTAAAGATCAACCCCGATGGCAGCGCCACGTGGGTAGAGAGCGACCATTCAGAGGAATCACTCGCCAATGTGGCGAAGTTCAGGGCGCTGCCGATTGACGAGTACGGGTTGCGCAAGGGCTACCTCCTTTCGTCTGTGACACTGTGCGAGGTGATGACAGCCGAGAGCGTGTGGACCAAGGCCAAGGAGATCCTGCGGGCCGAGTACAAACGCCGTGAGGAGCAGGACAACGCCAAGGCTGCCGGAGAGAGCGAGCGAGCCAAGCGCGCGGCCAAGGCTTACGCCAGCAACCAGACATTCTGATGGAAGTGAAAGCCACAGGCGGACGCATGGTTTACACCGTGCAGAGCGAGAGCGACCCGCGCTCGGTGCATATTGTCGATCTCACTGAGAACGCCGGCCGTTCCGCCTGCTCCTGCAAGGACTGGCAGACACGGCGCTGGCCGATCATCCGCGACGGCGGAAGCGCCACGTGCAAGCACGTGCGAGCGGTGAGGGAATTCTTTCTCGATAATCTGCTACGCGAAATGGCTGTGCGCGAGACAGAGCCGAAGAAGCGATGAAACCGGGCACGATAGTTTCGTTTCAAGCCGATCCCGCCTCCATGGCACTACTCGTGCCCACCGCTGGTTCCGTCCGCTTCTGTGGTGAAGTGATCGAGACCAAGCCCATCGTGCCCTTCGGGCCGGGGAAGATCCCCAACGTGTGCTGCAAGGTGCGCGGCAAGACAGGCAAAGAGGTGTCGATTGATTTCGTGGGGCTGTTCGGGGCTGTCCACGAGTCGTGGAAAGAGGCCGAGGCGTCAGTGAAGGAAGCCAACCGGAAGAAGAAACCATGAGAGGCTATTGCATCCGCCCAGACGGCAAGCCGTGGGTCACTTGTCGGACTACGAGAGCCCCAAAGACAAAGACTGCGTTGATGTCCGACGACGAGCTGTGCCGTCCTGAGCACGTCGCATTTGTCCGCTCAATCGTCGAGTCAATGGAGAGCGAACTGTCGAACGGTATCTTTCGCGATCACCTCGTGCGCATGCTGCGCGAACTGGAGCGACTTAAAAGACAATGACCATTCCCACTTACGAGCCCGCCGACGTGGCCAGCCGCATCAGGCGCAAGCGCCACGGCCTGCCCGCTCATTTCTTCTGTGCCTGTAACTCTGCCTTTGCCGCTGCTGTGCTCTCCTCGAAGCTCAACCGGCTGGGCTTCACGGTGACGGTGAGCGAGGATCACGAGCTTGAGGCCATGGGGCCGCAACCGTCCACGGTGGGCGGGGATTGGACGGTGCCGTCGTGAGCCGCACCACCAAATCCTCTCTGCTGTTCACGGCTGACACCATAGTGACCAAGCCGCTTTGGCTTCAGCGCCAGCTCGCACCATTCCTCAATCCTGAGGCCGCTACGCCTCCAGCCGCACCCATCACCCTCCCTGCGCCTCAAAAGGGGCGCGTACCGCGCACACGCAACGCCAGCACCATCACGGAGGCCGCTTATTGGGGCATGCTGCGTTCCGGGCTGCGCCGCCTGTTTCGTTTCTGGAAGCCGGCCGTCATCGCGCTGCACAGCGCACGCGTCGCTTGTAGAGGCCCCAACGGCCAGAAATGGGCGTACGTCTGTTCGCTCTGCGCCAAGCCGTTCCCGCGAAAGCGGGTGGAGATACACCACGTCGTAGCCGTGGGGAAACTGCTCTCGTACGAGGACGTGGGAGAGTTTGTCAGACGCCTCACGCCGGAAAACCCGAAGGGCTACCGTGTTTTGTGCAAAGCCTGTCACCTCAAGCTCACCAACAGCGAAAGAACACCATGACCGACGACCCGCATCCCACCGTGTGGGACAAGAATTACTTAACGCGCACCATCACAGTTCACGGCATGACCCAGCGCGCGTATTTTGCGGCCACCGCCGCAGTGGCGCTGATGTCTGACCCCAAGTGGGTCAGCGGACTTGATACCGCCTGTAAAGAGCACGGCATTACCTTCAAGCGCGGCCTTGCGGTCAATTGCGTGGAGTTTGCTGACGCGCTCATGGCCGAATTAAACAAGGCACCATGATCGCAGCCATCTCAGATTTGCCTACCACGTGGTGGATTGCCTTGGGCTTCGGCTGCGCCTTCCTTGCGCTCTGCGCCCTCACCGTCTGGTCGCTGGGGGACCAGACACATGACGAGGACGACGACGGGGAACAGCCATGAGCCTGACGTTCGTAACCGTGATGCGCTCGGGAGGCGCGTATGACCACACGTGGACGCAGCGCCTTTGCCGTCAGGTGCGCAACCACCTCCAACCAGACCAGATTGTCTGCCTGACAGACGACTTCAACGGCGGGGCTCCAATCATGTGCGCTCCGTTTGAAGCTGTTCGTCTTGTGCCACTGCCCCAGCCGTGGCCGGGGTGGTTCTCCAAGTTGAACCTGTGGGCTCCGGGCCTCTTTGAGGGTCCGGTGCTCTACGTCGATTTGGACTCGCTCATCCTGAAGCCGATCCCCGATCTGGAAGCGAAGATCGTAGCCGGAGGACGGCTCCTGCTCTTGGACGACTTCTTTGCGCCTCACAGAGCGGCGACGGGCGTCATGGCGTGGGTTCCCTGCGCGGAGACAGAGGCCATCCATGCGGAGTTCTGTCGTAGGCCCGTGTGCAAGCCCGGTTGGTCCAACGGAGACGGCTCAATCGTGGGACAGTACGTCCACCGCGGGCTGCAACCGCTCTTCCCGGGGGTCTTCCAAAGCTGGAAGATTCAGGAGAAGCTACGCCAGCCCGTCACAGGCTCTGTGCTGTGCTTCCACGGCCAGCCAAAGAACGACAGCTTTCCACCTGACCATTGGGTGACGAAGGCGTGGAAGGGTATGCCGAACACCGCCGTGAGCCAACCCGGCGAAAAGCAACCGCAATGAAAAAGACCTCTCGCAAACGCTGCGCGTCAACCGGGTTGGCTCGACGAACTGGTTCTGACCCTCTTCACGTGCTGCGATATGCGCTCAATCGAGCGGAGGCGGAAAAAAACGGCTGCCGCTTGGCTGACTACGCGCCAGCGATCCGGTCCGCGCTGAACGAGTTGCAGACGCGACGCTACGATGACCAGTGGTATGAGGTGGAGCACTTCATCCCGAACGATCGCGAGTTGATCTTACTGGGGTGGGTGCACGGCAAAGTCGAAACTGTGCGCACCGGCTGGTACACGGCGAGCGGGTGGCGTCTAAGCGGCGACATCAAACCGCGCACCCCGCCGCACTACTACCGCAGACTGCCGTCGATCTGTGGTCAGAACGCTCAGGTCAGCAACTCCGGGCCGGAGGCTCACGCGTGAAAAAGACTTCTCGAAATTCTGGGCGCGTCCACCGGAGTTGCGCTGGACCGGCTGGTTCGGCTCTGCTCCGCGCCGCGAAAAGACGCAAGCGATTGGCGGAACTGGCGAACGAAGCGGATCGTGCCTATGGCGATGCCCTCACGGCTCGGTATGGCTGGACTGGTCGCGAGGAACTACCGGACGATATGGTCGAGGTGATCGACTACGGAAATGCGCCCAACTATCGCGTGACTCTCACGTGGCTCGACGAGTGCATGGCCACCGTCGGGCTGAAGCCGAACGCTGAGGTGAGCAGCGGCCCAAAAACCTAATGGAAACGAAAACTGAAAACGCTGCCGGGCCGTCTGCTCCGGCGTCTGGTTCGGCGTGTTTCGTGTGCGGGCTCCCCTTGTCCGTTCACGAGCAATGCCCGAAATGCGGCTACACCCATTGCGACTGCGCCTTTCATATGGACCACCGTCTTTGCGGGCAACCGAACCCGCCCGCGCCAGTCCGCGAAGTCACTGACGGTGCACCGCCGAAGATCACCTACCAGCCGCAGCATCTTTGGAGCGATGGCGAATTTGATCCATCGTGGGTCGGTATCGGCGAGCCCACGATATCGAAGCAGGTCATACGCTCGCGGCTGGCACTGTTTCTTTCGATCCACCCCGATGACAAGGTGCGCGTGCTGAAGATCGTCAGCAGCGCGGAGGTAATCGACGCGGCCGAGTTCATGCCGAACACCAAGACCAGCGACGCGTAGCGTTCGCTGCGTCGTCCGGTTCGGCTCAAACGATGACGACGGGCCGGTGCTTGCCCTTGATTCCCTCAGGTCCTTGGACCGTGGAGAATTCGTCCTCACATACAAAGGGCCACGGGTACAGCTCTTTGATGAACGAAAAGCGTTTCAGGTTCAGAAAAACGTCTGTTGGCTCGCACTCTTTCGCCTTCGCCAAGACGGCTTCTGCGCCATTGTGACGGTAGTAAACCGCGTGAGCCCCCGGCACGAAACTTTTGGATGTCAGCGGGCGAATGCCCGCTGACGGCGTCCTGAACGTGCCAAAGCTCGGCTTTCCGAGGCTGCACACAATCGGACCACCGACGATCGGGAAACGTGGTAGCGGCCGCACCATCACGGCGTCATGCTCTAGCAGGCAAAGACTTTCTCCGCTGTAAGCGCATTGGTGCAGGGCGGCCATATGCGAAAGAAAACACGCCATGCACGGCTCCGTCCGACTAAAGCGATTGTTTGTGAACTTATCTGTCGGCCAACCTCTCGCGCGAAACATCGAGTGCACGTCGTCGGCCGGCGTGATCGCCGGGAACATCTCCACGGACAGCCCGAACTTGGAGCACGAGACGATGCAACGTTGAGCGGCTACCACCGATTCCGGCATGGACATGATCGTAATTACTAGGGCACGCATCAGGGTACTTGCTTCCATATTTTCCTGCTGCAAATAGCCCCGACATGCCGACGCGAAACCCCGAAGGCTAGCGCCAATTCGCGATGACTAATCAAGCCAGTGGCATGGAGCGCCCGCATGCGAGTTGGATCGTCCGGCGCAAGTTTCGTGTTCGGATGATCAGGTCCACAAGCGAGCCGGCCTTTCACTAAAGCGTCGCGCGAATTAACCAACGGAGAACCGAGAAACAAATGACGCGGATTACAGCATAGACGAACGTCACAAGTATGGCATACGAAAAGACCGCTCGGAATCGCGCCGTGAGTCAGCTCCCATGCCAGTCGGTGCGCGTAGTAGGGTTTATTTTGAAGGACTATTTGTCCGTAACCCACATTCATTGGTGGGCGCTTCCAGAGCCAACACTCCTTTTCTTCCGCGCGGTTGACCTGAGCCCAAAAACGCTCCTTTAATTTCTCATCCATGACTGACGCCTCCTCGTTAGTTGTGGTTAAACGCCGTGTTCGGGGTGGTTCCCGACGCGGCGTTGCTGTTCTATCGGATCAAGCTAGTGCGTCCATTTGTTTTCGTCGCGTAGTTCCTGAGGCAAGCCAGCTTTCCCGGGAACCACTGGCGACACATCAACGAATCGTTGGGAATCAGACCAACCCCCCAAACCTTCGCGATCAACTCGGCGGCGAACCACGGTTGCAGATAGTAGGCAGAATTGCCGGGAAGTCCTTGTGGCTGGCTCGCGTCCTCGTCCACCCAAGGACACGGAGCGCAAGTCAAGTACGGCAGACTTATCCCGAGCACAAGGTTCCTATGGTAGAGCGACGCACTACGCGTAGCTCCGTGCGGGTTGTTCAAAGACACCGCACCGAATCCAGCATCGCTCACCTCCGCAGGATCAAACCTGCGCACGTACTCGGAATCATCTTCGTGTACGATGAACGGGAGATTCAATTGGGCGCAGTATTTCCAGAGGTGGAGATGGCTGAGAGCGCATGCGACACGCGCCCAATGATTGCCGCTGTATGGCGTGCAGGTCAGTCCACCAATCACCTTTGATCCCGTGAGCGGGTACGTCCATTCAAGCCGCTCCTCCTTCATCACTTTGATGGCTTCGTGAGCGGGCGTTCCGTGCCACATGTGGACGGCAAACGGGTTGCCCACGGCTTCGCTTGAGCGCGTGAGATTCTGGAAGCTGTCCATGGAGCGGGGGATCTCCGGCAGCGTGATGGCGAAGGCGAGCTGCTGTGTGCTGCTCATGGCTTGTTGATCTGCAAGAGTACGGAGTCGGGCTTGCCGCTCTGGGCGCGGAAGTCGTGGCGCGTGAGGGTGCCGCCAGAGGCGGCGATGGCGTTGGCGAGGTCCAGCCACGTCGCCATGTTGAAGTGTTCGCGACGAGCGTCAAACCACGCGGGGAAGTCCTCGTCTTGGAAGAGGTCTATAGGGAAACAGTCCTCGATGAAGTAGACGCCACCCGGAGTGAGCAACGGCCACAGATTCGTAAACGTTTTCGCCTGATCGCGGGGCCTGTGGGAAGCGTCGTCGATGATGAGGTCAAAGGTTACACTCGGAAGACCGCCGCCTTTGGTGGAGTCCCACTGAAGGACGACAGCGCGGTCAACGCGCTGCACGATGCCCCGAGCGCCAATGTCCACGCCGGTAATTTCCGCATCTGGCCACCATTCGCACCACGCCCGCAGGGAAGCGCCTTTCCAAACGCCAACCTCAAGGAGCCTATTCGGTGGCGTCAGCTTCTCGTAAACGGCGTGGTAAAAATGCTGTGCCTTGTCCGTGCCATGCTTCTCGAAAATCTGCTGTAGCGTCATGTCTGACGTTTCAACAGCATGTGCCCGTGGCCGCGAGACTCGCGAATTGCGACAGTCCAACCATTGTCCTTTGACCACCGCTCCAGCTCCACGGCCAGCTCTGGATATTTGGTGGTGTCGTGGGCGAGGATTTGCTGACGAACAAACGGACCATGCACCTTCAGCTCCGAGCGCAAATGCTCCGGACGGTGGAGCGAATCTATCAAAAGAAAGTCGATGGGGAAACCGAGCGGGTTGCGGCTGTCCTGCCCGAACACTTCGACCACTTGGTCACATCGCTTCGCATCGGCTTGGAATAGGGCCTCCACGGCTCTGAATGGGCCGGGGGATATGTCCACCCCAAATGCCCAACGAAAGCCTGCCAAAAGGGCACAGGCGAGCGTGCAGCCCTGATTAGTACCCAGCTCGACGTACGTCTCGCAGCCTTCTTTCGCAGCATCGACTATCAATCCGTGGTGGGCGCAGTAATCGGGACCGTGGGCGCGCTCTTGGGCGGCGCGTAAAAGGACGTAAAACTCTGCGAGATCCGCAGCAACTATCTCAGCTTTGACCACGGTGCGAATTTACGATCCGGTGGTGCCACGCGGCGTCGTTGTGATCGGCTGCGCGTTCTTGGACGTGGACAAATTTGGTGTCCGCAGTTCGCCTGTCGTACTTCGTTCCGTCCTTCAGGCCGTGGACTTGCCGATTGTACTCCACGGAGAGCGGCGTGAAGTTGAGTAGTCCTGAGAACGCGAGGGCGTTGAGAAAACATTGCTCGGTCGCGTACGAGGCCGTGAGCCCTGCGCCCTTGATTGATTCCACGTACGCTTTTGGCTGCGGGTGAACGGAACGCATCTTCTCCACGCCGGCAGCAGAGAAGAGAATCAGGCCGGCGTTCCATTGGCGCACGCGTCCCTTGTCGTCCTTCGGAATCTTGCAGCCCCATTTGGCGGCGCACCACGCAGCCCATTTCTTATCGTTCTCGCTGCTGAAGATGGACGACGGAAACTTCTCCCTTATCCACGGTTGGTCCGGCTCCTCGCACATGCCGAAGTCGCCGACGGCCTCCATGAAGATGTTGTCCGTGATTCCCTCGACGGGAAACACGTCAACGTCGCAGACAAGCACGCGTTCGTACGGCCTGAACGTGGGGTCATAGACGGGGCGCAGCTTGTCAAACCACCTGGCGTCAACGCCCAGCCTGTTGGTGTACGGGTCGTGCCGGTCAAAGCGGTAGTCCGCTCCCACCATCTTCGCGTAGGCTGCCATGGCGGCGGCTCCAGCCTCTGCGCCGGGGAGTACGGGACGGGAGAGCCAATACTGAAAAATGCAGTTCATGCCCGGTTACTCGCGAGAATGTTGGCGACCAAGGGAACGTAAACGCCCTGCTTCACGGCGAGAGTCGTCAGCACACGGATGTCCCGTTCAAGATGACCCCCGCCAAAAGGGGGACCGGCAAGGAGCGGAGCCTTGGGACTGATGCGTCCTTCCGTGCGCAGGGCGCGGGCGAGGGCGTTCATGTCGCATTGGTACGGAGCCGTGATGCGGGCAATCTCGTTGATGAACGCTATCGTCAGCCCGAGGTAGGCGTTGAGCGTGTGCTTCACCAATTCCGCCGTTTCGGGCGTCGTCCAGATGATGAGGGACGTAAACGGGGCCAGAAGCTCCGCGAGGAGCGCAGGGCGCGCTTCGCCACGCACGCCCACGACAATGCGGGTCTGCTGCCTGAAGTCGGCCACGGCCGACGCTACGCGGATGTTCTCGGGGCAGCAGACAATACGATGCTGCGGGAACGCGGCTTCCAGCCGTGCCGTGGTGCCAAGAGGCACTTGGGAGGACAGGACGACGAGGGTTAAGGGGGAGACGCCAGCCATGGCCAGACATGCGCCCGAGACAATCGACTCAACGTCCGGCATGCCGTCGGGCATGATGGGCGTGTCCTCGCAAAGCCACAGCACATCAGTGTCGGAATCCGGGAGGCGCGTGACGGTGAAGTGGGACGAGCAGCATTCAGCCACGGCGCTTGCAAGCGTGTCCTGACCGACAACGGAGACTTTCATTCGACGAGCTTCTGCCGTTTCAGGTCTCCGTCCACGAACACCGCAACCCACGTGTCACCGCTCTCGTCGACGAAGCCCGTGGGCTGGTCGCGTGCTTCAAGCACGGCGATTTCCGGCTCCATACTCTCGTGAACCGGCAGCGCAAAAAACGTAATGGGATCGTAGAGAGCGGGTGTCTTCATTGGATGATCCCAGCATCACGCAGGGCTTCGTAATTCTTCAACTTTGATCCTGTGGGACGGTTACGCACGTGGACGAAACACGCCTTTGAAAAATCCTCTTCGTAGCTCGGCCAGCACCATTTGAAATTGAGGTAAGCGCCCTCGGTGGGAATCTGGGCGAGGATGGCGAGCCTGTGCATCACGCCTTCGTCAACGCCGTTGGCCATCGTATCGAAGGGCCGCGCTTCTTCGTAACTGTAGGCGTTGCGCAGCTTCACGCGCAGGGGGAGCGGAAGGCGATAGACCGCACCGCCCCAGAAAGGGGCGCTATCGCTCGTCAGTGCCTTCAGGTTGCGACGTACGCGTGCCTGCGCGGTCGCGTGGTGCCAGCCGTAGCCGGTCTCCGCGAAGATGTCTTCTTTCAATCCGTTCACGGCGAATTGATCCACGTCCACCATTACCACGGTCTCGTACTCGTCCCACTCGGGGAGCAGCATCACGAGCTTTTGAGACCACGGCGATAGGCGGGGCTCAAAGACGTTTCCTGAAAGCAGGCGATAGTCGGCCCCCATCTGCGCGGCGTGCCAACGCATGTTTGCCGTGGAGAGCTTCGCGATTTCGGGAAGCGCAGCCTCGTGCCAGTGTTGGAGAACCAGCCGCTTCACAGCCGTGGACGGGCTGTGCCCGTTCGGATCATCTCGGCCGGGTCGTCGCCCTTTAAGTGCTCCGACAAAAACAGGTGGTGGAACCAACCCTCGTGCATCCGCCCGGGCTGCAACGCTCCATACAACCAGTTAAACTGAATGGGGAGTGCAGCCACGTTCACGCTGTTCGCGCGAAGGAACCAAGACAAAGTACATTGTTCACTCTGCCAGCGCCATCCGCCTTCGCCGTTGATGAACCGCTCCAATGAAGGCTGCTCCCAAAAGGCCTTTGGTCCGTCAGGCATGAACCGCTGAAAGCTCCGGTTGTAGACCATCACGCCGCACTGCAAAAACGGCAACCCGACACCGTTGACGGGAGCAAATTGCATCTGCTCGTAGCGATCGAGCTTGCGGGCGTAGAGCGGTGAGATGGGGAGCGCCCGCTCTGTCACGCCAGCAACGTCGCAGTCAGTCGGTACGCAATCGAAAATGTTCGGCGCGCTGTCCGTGATGTAGACATCCGAGTCGATGAGCGCGATCTGCTCGAATTCATGGAGGTAAGAGAGGCCGTTCAGCTTCTCCAGATTCGGGAGCCCTCCCAAGCGCACAGCTCCTTCGCTACGTTGAGACTTTTTCGGCATCACCTTTAGAACCATTTCAAGTTGCACCTGATGAACGCAGCCAATGCGGGCGGCGTATGCCGCCGCAGAGCGGACGCATTTCTCCCACAGCGGGCGACGCTCGCCGATGAGTACCTGAAAAAGTAAACGCTTCACTTGGCCCGCGCTTCCTGAAGCGCAGCCCGGAACCGCGTCCACATCTCTTTCCTCTGTGCCACGGCCTCGTCATAGACCGCCTGTTTCTCCTCGTCCAGCGAAGCCCTGAATTGCTTGTCGCCTTTCTTCGAGCCCGTGAACGGCGCGAACAGCGATTCGTGGAAGTCCTGCGACACATCGAGCGGACGCTTCTTCTTCTCCAAGAGCGTGCGCACAGACGCGACAGCTTCCTCCATGTCCCCGATACGGAGGGCTTCCTTCAGCGGCTTGTACTGCGACACCGGGTGTTCGCCCGGGTCTTTCGGGATGTCGTGGTCCGTCTTGTATTGATCGGCGAGGTTGTAGATGCGCGTTACAGCCGTGAGCGGCTTCACCTCCTTGACGCCGGCTGCACTACCGAGGCTCGTCAGTGTCTCCATCAGCCCAGCCCGTGGACCGCCACGCTCCCGACCTTCGAGGAAAGCCCCGACAGACGGGTTCAGTTCCTTGGCTGCTGCCTTCAGGTTCTCTTTGATTTGTGGCAACCCTTCGTCAACAAGCGGGGCTTCGCGGAAGCCGGAGATGGATTTGCCTGTGAGGGCGACAGCACCCACGCGCACTATGGGGCCTGCGTACGGGTGAACGGCGGAATTGATGATGTCGCGCGCCATGTCGCCCCCAGTGCGATTAAATGACTGGTCGCTGCGCGCCCCCTGAATGGCAGCGTTGATGCCTGTCAGGCGCAGACCACGACGAAGGCCCGTCCATTGGAGCGGGTCGATGACGATGTGCCGGCCACGCTTGTCATCCTTCCCTGTGTCGATGGCTCCTTGTGGCGTCCCGGGACGTCCAAGAATGGAGCCCGTCACGAGATAGTTGAGCGTCGCAGGGACGACGAGGAGCGTCGTGACGAGCCCGGCAATCTCCACGGCCCGGGCCTGAATGGCCGCGCTGCGGGACGCTGCCTCGAAGCCGGGAGAGGCGGTCAGGCGACGAAGCGCATTCCGGTTGAAGGTCTTTCCTGCGACGATGAACGGGGAGATGCCCACCTCCTTCAGGATGCGCTGAAACTGGCCGTGAAGCCGGCTGTTGTACTGGCCCACCTGATTGACGAACTCGCGGCGGTTGCGCTCTGTGTTCTTGGCCAGCCCGCGCTCCGTAAGGTTGTCGAACATGTCTTTCAGGACGAGGCGTCCCGCCTTGTCCACGAGTCCGATGAACTTCGAGGAATAGCGCAGAAGCCCGTTGTGCGCCTGTCCCTCGTCGCGCAGGGCTCCCGATTCGGCGAGCGATGATAGATCCCGCAGAAGCGTGGTGTCGCCGTGGACGAGAGCCATGGCCTTGCGGGTGACAGCGACGAGCGTCGTCACGAGGTTCACGCCGGGAATCTTGCGGGCGAGATCAGCGAGCAACGAGCGCCCGCCCTGCGAACCATTGATGGCGGAAAGGATGTTGGCCGTGTGGAACACGGCGTCCACGGGACCGGCGAGCTGGATGCCTGTGACGAGCTTAGCGAGATTCTGAAGGGCGGCGCTTTCAATCACGCCGTCCACGTTGAGCGCCTGTCGTAGCTCGCGCGCGACGTCGGGACGCACCCAGAGGTTTTCTCCGACGGAGGCGAGGCGTCGCTCGATGGGGAATTGCTTCCAGCCGTCGGTGTTGGCCGGCTTCTCTTCGCCCGTCTTCTGCACCTTCCCGAGCCCGTCCTTCAGGAGCTGCTTGTAGAGCTGGCGCTTGGCGTTCTCGGCAAAGTTTCCCTCAACCATGCGCTCCGCGATGTCAGCATAGTCGGTGACGTACTGCTCCCCTGTGCCTTTGGCTGTCTTGGCGAAGCGGGAACCCTGCTTGAGTGGATTGGTGAGATTGCCGCGAGACGTGCCTCCGCCAATCACGGCGGTGGGATCGTCGCCGAACACGGCTTGCAGATTGACGAAGGCTCCCGTTTCCAGACCGGCTCCGGCCAGCTTGCCGCCGGTCTCGGTGTGGAATTGCTCGGCTGTCTTCTGGATGGTCGCCTTGTGGCGTTCAATTGCCTGCTGAATCTCCGGGTCTGAAAGCTCGGTATGGAATTCGGCGTCGCCCATGATGGACACGACGCGATCGGCGGCTTGTTCGAGAGCCGCCTTTTCCTGTGGGTCTGTCTGCGCAGCGGCTTCGTTCTCCAGTCCGCGCTTGATGGCGCGAAGCCTGTCCTCCACGAGCACAGACCCGAGCCGGGAGCGGAACTCCGCGTCATTGAGGCGCGGCCCAAGCACTTCGGCCGTCATGGCCTTGGCCACGTGGGGCGCTGCCATCTTGGACGAGGCATAGCGCACGAGGGCATTCCCTGCCTCTTCTGAGGCTGATGTCGTCGCGGGGGCGGAATGTCCTGCTAGTGCGCGCATCGTGGCATCACGGTTGCGGGTGATGGGGGCAAGTAGCTCGTCCACGATTTGGAAGCCGGGCGGAACAATGCCCAAGGTCTGGGGATCACCGCCAAGGGCGTTTACGACGCGTGTGAAGGCCGTTGTCTCGTGAAGGGCACTCGCACCCTCGGCCAAGGCCGCAGCGGCCTCTGGCGTCGATACGGTACCAACAGGATTGCCGTCAGGCATGCTCACCGTGTACGTGCCGTTGTCGTTCTGGACGATGTTAGAGGCTAGAACGTCCTGTTTCACTGATCGCGCCATCACACCCTCGGGGGCGGGGGGTTCTGTCAATGCGCCCTTGGCGCTGCCCGTGTCGGTGGCCGCTTCGTACGCCTCGCGAAACACCTGCGCCTTGGACGATAGCACCTGTGCCTCGTCGAATCGCTCCATGTCGCCAGAAGTGAGTATTTCGCGGGCGCGCGTCGCGTAGTCCTTGGCTGCTGTTTGCAGGGCTTCCAAGTCCTCAGGGGATTGGACGTGTGAACCAAGCTCGTAGGCGTAGCCCGTGATGCCGCGCACGCCATTGCGCTCGGTTTCCCCGAGTTTGAGAAGGGCCTGCATGCCGAGGCCCGCCACGCTCTCGATGGAAGCTTTGACGCTTTCGCCCGGAACGGGGATTCCTTCTGAAAGCATTTGCTCGCGCGTCATGGTAACGCCTCGCTCCTCGCCGGCCCGCTTCACCTGAAACTGTTCCACGGGCTCTCCGACGCCTTCAACGACGAGGTACTTCTTGCCGAGCGGTTCAACGGTGATGTCCGGCTTGGCTGGTTCGCGCGCCTTCCAATTGTCGCGAACGAGCGTTGCCGCCTCTTTCACGGTTGGCGCTGCCATGATCGACTGGATGACGGGCGGCGTGAAACCCGATTTCTCCAAAAGATCCCGCTGCTGGATGTACTCCTTGCCGCCTACGGCCTCGTGAAACGAGGCAATGCCGGTGCCAATGAGCACCATGGGAATCATGCGCGCGATGTCCTCAGGTGTGCGCGCAGCCCACTCTTCCCGGTACTTCTTCCAATCAACGCCCGGATAGGCGTCGGAAAGCTGCGAGGCGAGCTGTTGGCCAAGTTCGGGGGCAACGCTCATCAGTTCGTTGAGCGTCCCCTGCGTGACCGTCTCCGCTCCCAACGTCAGGCCGATGCGCTTGGCCAGCTCTGCGCCCGTTGTCACGGGCGTGGAAAGCACCTTGCCCAGAAACGGCACTTTGCCGCCAAACACCATCTTGGTGGAGATGAACTGGGCTGCCGTAATCGGAATCGAAACGACATCAGCCAAAAGCGACGCGCTCTCCGAAGATATCCCCTCCTGCTCGTACTTCGTGTGGAGACGCTCGCTCGTCGAAAGAAAATTTACCGTGGCCCCGCCCGGCGTGAAAGCCAAAATCATCTCGGGAAACCCTTCCACCAAATCCATCAGACCGTTACTCAACCAGCCCGGGCCCTTGAGTGGGTCGAGCGTGCCCTGCACGACGCCGTCCAGTTTGCGGCCAATGGCGTTGCGGGGCTCGTTGCTCCCGAACGCCTTTTCCTCCTGCGCCGTGATGCTTGGGTCAAGGAACGTGGCGAATTGATGGCCACGGCGTTTGATGTTCTCCGTCACGTTGGTGACGGTGTTTGAGACGCCGCGGTCAGCACGAGCGGCAAACGTCCCTTCAGTGGAAGGCCCCGAGGTCTGCTGGACGCTGTGGGACGCAAGATAGATGGCAAGGTCTTGATCCTGTTGGGGGAAGCGTTCCAGTACACGCTGCGCTTCTTCGCGCAGACCGGCGATTTCTCCCTCCCCGAAGCCTAGCGTTTCCCCACCCGTCACACCTGCGTTCTTGGCCCGGGTGAAATACTCCTTGAGGAGCGCCACCGGAACCTGAAGCTCGGCAATCTGTTCCTGCTTCTGCTGGGCGAACGAGCCCAGCACATGGAAATACAAGTCGGAACGGGTCGGGTTGAATCGCGGGTCTGCCTTGGTCTGAAATTCGGCCATCTGTCCCGAAATGGCCTCCTTCATGTCGGCTGTTGTTCCGTCGATGAGCGCCTTTGATAGATTGGCCTGCATCTCCCCCAGCATCTGCCGCTCCGCTTTCTCGCGTCCGAGCTGGCTGCCTGCGAAATCGTAGAACTGACCGTCTTCGGCCGGACCATTGAAACCCCACTGCTGGCGCGCGTAGTTGTCGCGCGCCCGGGCGTAGTTCTGCGAGATGGCTTCGGGCGTCTGCCCCGAACGATCAGCCAGAAACGTGATATTGGCCCAACGCTTCTTGTCGGTCTGCGGGTCGACGGAACGGGAGACCGATTCATTGAGCTGGGCCGACACCTCGGACGGCAGCACCTTGTCGAATTGGTCAACGCCTCCGAAAAGGGCCTCCATTCGCTCAGGAATGGCCCTTCCCGGGCTTTTCTCGGCCACGGGGGGCGGAAGTGCCGGTTGGTCAGCCACGGGCTACCTTGACGGTTTGGCGGGCGCTCGGCCGGTGGCCCAATTGAACACGGTACCGCTGTTGCGCTGATCCTTGGGGAGCTTCGACTGGGCGTTCACGAAATCGGTTTGCTCCGAGATCGTCGCTTTCGGGTTGGCCTGAAGGAATTTGTTCAGGTCGTCCGTGAGTCTCGCCGCAACTCCGTACGCCTCAGGCGACGGCTTGTCGTTCTCGTCGGTTCCGAGGTCGCCATGGCCAAGGAGAAAGTTGATGTAGTCCACGCCATTCTTTTCGGCTGGATCACCCTTGGCTGAAACCGAGCGGTTGAGAGCCGCCTCAAGGTCGTCCTGCATGGACTTCGGCAGTCCGGCCATGTCCTGCGCAATCTGATTGAGCCTGATGTCTGAATCCTCCTGTCCGGGACGCCACGTGTTGATACGCTCCCCGAGTTTAACCTTCCTGACGAGGTTCTCAGCGTAGCCGGCCGTACCGGCAATCTGCCCCTGAAAGTACTTCATCTGTTGCGGGCTGATTTCCTTGGCGTCCACAGACGCCTGAAGCTGTTCGCGAGTCGGGGGCTGTCCGGCCCCAGCAAGAGCAAGGTTGATCCGGTTCTGAAAGCCGGAGCCGATTTGGGTACGACGGCGCGCTGCCTCTTCTTCGGCCTGCCTGATCTTGATGCGGCGGGCGTTGGGGTCGAGTTCCGGGAACAGCTTCCACGAGCCGTCCTTTTCCTTGGCCTTCAGTTCGTCGGGGGCGGCAATGGGATTCTCGGCAATCATGCCGTTGATGGACGACATGTCGGAAGTGGTCTGGAGGCGGCGCTTGAACAGCATGCCGTCGTCCTTGTTGATGAGTCCCGTGGAGACCATCACGTCCACGGTCCCGTAGGCTTCTGAAAGCTGTCCCTTCTCTGCGAGGTATTCGGCATTGGCCGAATTGGTCTTGGTCATGCGCTTGATGCCAGCGGCAGCCGTGATCGTGTTCACCTGCGCGTTGGTGTTGGCCACCCACTTCTTGTAATTGTCGTCAACGATCCGCTTGGCGTCGGGTGACAGCTTCAGGCTGTCGATGCGCGACTGTTCGGACACCACCTGCTTCTGCCACTGGTCACGCCATTGCGTCTCGTCGGGCTGGTTGGCGAGGGACGTATGGAAATTGTCGAAGGTTTGCTGCTGCTGTACGTTGGCGTCCAGAATGGCCGTGCGGTTTTTCGCTTCCGCCATGCGTTGGGCCAGCTCCCCCGCTTCCTGCCCAATCTGGCCCACGGCTGCGCCGATGGCGGCATTGCCCTGAGCGGGCGCACGTACGGCATCCGAATTTACGACGGCTCCCGGGTATTGGACGTTTTCGGCCTGTCCCGCCTGAATCAGTTGGATTCTTGCCATCAGATTGCGCCTGTCTGCTTAGTTGACATAAGACACGGGAGCATTTGCGATTGCACCATGAAACACCTCCAAGGCCAGAAGTTTAACCGGCTCACACCTATCGAGCGGACACACGCGGCAAACGGTCGTGCTGCGTGGAAGTGCCGCTGCGAGTGCGGGAACGAATGCGTGGTTGTCACCGCGAAAATCCTGTCTGGCCACACGCAAAGCTGCGGGTGCTTCAAACTCGATGCTACTAAGAAGGCAAATACCAGACACGGGCTCTCTGCCGCTCCCGAACACTACATTTGGGCCGCAATGAAACGCAGGTGCTACACCCCAAGCACCCGAGATTTTGAGAATTGGGGCGGACGAGGCATCACTGTCTGCGACAGGTGGAAAAACTCGTTTGCTAACTTCTACGCCGACATGGGCCCACGACCCGACGGCATGCAGATTGATCGCAAAGACAACAACGGGAATTATTGCCCAGAAAATTGCCATTGGGTTTCGGCCAAGCAGCAATCGAACAATCGCCGCAAACGCAGATGGTGGAAGAGGCCGGCTCACGTTTAGATATTTCCAGCGTCCCTGAACGCGTACCCGCTCGAAGCGAGCTGTCCAGCCGTGGAGATGAGGGACGCCGTGGCGCGGCGCTTGTAGCCCTTGGCCTCAAGCGCCCCCTCGTAGCGCGTCATGCCAGCGCGGGCCAGTCCTGCGCCGTAGGCGGCTGACGACTGCTGGGAAGCTTCCAGCGCCCGCAGGCGCGCTTCGCCCGCATTGTAGGCCATGGCGAGGAGCGGGGAGCCGGTGGAGCCCACGACACCACTTGAACCGAGAGAAGCCCGCTGCGTGGCCAGAAAGCGGTTCCCTGAGGAAATGGTACGGCGGACGTTCTCCCGCCCGAAGTTGGCCCCCTGCGTCGCTTGATTCTCCTGAGCCGTGGCGTTGTAGCTCGCGGCCATGGTAGTGGCCGCTGCCTGATCCTTGGCGCTCTTGTAGGCCATGACGCCACCGGCTGCTGAAGCAGCCAGCGCCGTATAGGCCGCGTACGTTGCGAGACTGACTCCCAACTCACATCGGAAGCCGTGACGCTTCTCAAATTCTTCCAGTTCGTAGAGGATCATGTGCTTTCGACGTCGTAACCCACGGGCATCGCGATGATGGAAAGCGGAAGCGGGTCGTTCTGGCGAATCACAAAGGTTGGATCAAAATCGTAGCCAGTGACGAAATCCACCGGGACGTCGAGTGGCGCAAGGTCTCCGATGAGCGGCGGGTTGTCCGCGTCCGGAACCGTGACGCTCTCAGGAATCTCAATGTTCACGTTCTGGCCGTTGTAGACGTACTGCCCGCCCGAGGAGCGGAAGAGACGCAGGGAGCCTTTCGTAATCCGCTTGATTCGGCCCGCTGAAGCGCCGGCTATGGAATCCGCGTCGAACCGGAACGGCTTCAGCTCAGAGACGTAGCGCAGACCCGCCTGCACGACAGATGCAGCCTCGGGGAGAATGAACGTCCCATGGGCATCGGTCTCCACGTCGAGGTACGGTCTGCCGTCGGCGAGGACGTCAATCGTCGTGTTCGGCAGATGGGCAATCGTGAACTCCGTGAGCGGGCTCCCGTCGAAGGTCAGGCCGCAATCGACATAGAAGGCGTCAGCCTTGGCTTCCCAGCGGACCGGGTTCAGTCGCTCAACGAAGCGCGTAAGCGTGGAACCAATGAGACGGGCGACAACGACCCACACTTCATCGTCGGCGTCGTTGTCGCCGTAGATGCAGGCAACGGCCTCGAAGCTGTCCCCGTCCTCGGGTCCCGTGACGTGACGGTGCCAGCCAAGGACACCCTGCTCTTGGTCGTAGGTGAGCCCGAGAAGCTGTCCGTCGTTGGTCACCACCCACAGCGTGGGCGTGGGATCGCGCTGGAAGGCGAACATGACGATTCCCGAAACGGTGAGATGGGAGGCGTAGGCCGTCAGGTCTGTCGCCTTGTACTGGTTGGAATCAATCTGGTACTGAATCTGACGGAAGCGGAGGGCCTTTCGTTGAATGAACAGCACCTGCCCCTGCTGCTCTGTGGCGGCAATGTGCTCGGAGCCGAACGAGCTTTGCTGCTTCGCGTCCACCGTGGTGCCCGTGATGATCGCACCCTGTGTGTTTCCGGACACGGCCCATTCCCCGCCCGAGGTGCCGATGATGAGAGCGGTCACGGAAACCATCCATTGAATCATGTTCAACTGAAGGCCGGCCAGTGTCAGCATGTACGCGTCGTCGTCGTTCACGCCGTATAGGAAATTCTCGTAATCGTCGATGACACTGCCCCACCACGTGGCCGGCTGGAAGGACGTGCCGCCGAAGAGGAGCCGCTGCTCGTGGACGGTGACGGCGCGGGGGTAGCCGCGCACGTCGCTCCATGCGCCCTCGGCCCAAAAGGTGGTGGTTGGGACGCCTTCCGTGTCTCCAAAGAAACGGAGGTACTTCAAGGGCTCGATGACGTCGGCTGTCGCCTCCAACCCTGAGCCTACGGCTGTTATTTGCACGAAGCCGTAGCCGATGGAATCAGGGCTCTCGAAAACGAGACGTCCGCCTGTGGCCGCTCCAGAGACGTAGTTGCGAATCACGAAGCGGTAGAACGCCCCGGGCTCGGCTTCGCCCGTCTCGTCGATGTTACGATCGGCGGCTCCCGTCACGGAAAGCATGTCCATGTACGTCGCCCCACCGTCGAGCGAACGCTGCACGGCTATCTCGGCAGCCCATGTGCCGTAGGTTCTCAGGGACCACGTACCGATGAATTCGTAGCCGTTGCTCGTCGCGTTGCCGTTGATGAGCTGGCCCAGCGTGAAAGCGTCCCGAATGAAGCCCATGCGCCAATAGCTGCCGACGTGGCCGGGCAGAAACAGGTTGGCTGTGGCCGTCATGTTGATGGAGCCCGTCTGTCCGTCCACGGTAATGGTGGTGGACGTGACGTTCTCGTTCAGCATGGCCGGCGTGAAGAAATCGACAATGATGAGGTCCCAGTCGTCGTCGGCAATGCGCGTCAGCTTGTAGACGGGGTACGATTGATGGACGATGTAAACGACGTCGTTGATTTGCTTGTGCTGAAGCTCGAAAACGTCGGCCTCGGCGTACGGTGTCACTATTCCGTACGGCGTGCTCGGACCACTCAGCACAGGTCCGCCGTTGGTGAAGAAACGCATGTAGGCGTCACCCACCTCGATGATGAACGAGGTGGTGGTACTGAATTCAAACGGCCAAAGCGTGACGGGTCCGGGCATGGGTTAGCGGCCTGCGGCTGTGCGGAACGCCGCAACCACCGTGTTTAGGGCAGAAACCTCGGGGCCGGTCAAACTGCCGTCTGTCGTCAGGAAGAGGCTCGCGCGACCATTCCAGAAGTACGGCACGTCGTCCGGGTCTTTGGAGGACATGACGTTGATGGGCGAACCACCGCCGGAGGCTGTGTCGTTGGTCGTGTTGGTCGCGACACTCGCGCCGTTCTTGTAGAGCGTGCGCAGCGTGGCGGCTGAACGCTGGCCAAGGTAGAAGCCAGCGGACGGAGCCACGGCTTGGGTGGCAGGATTGCCCGGGTTGCCCCAATAGAAGATGGTCGAAACGCCGTAGTTGAAGCTGATGACGAAATATCCGCCGGCTCCGGCGTTGTAGCAGCCCATGGGCTCGCCCGTGGAGCCGATGGCGAGGGCGTCCACGCCGTAACCGCCATTCTGGGCCGCTCCGAGGATGTTCGGCGTCAGGCTGAGGACAAGGCGCTTGGTTGTGCCGTTGCCCGTCAGGCCCGTCGTCTGCGAGAAGTCGCCGTTTACGAAGGCGATGTTTGTCGGGAGCCCCGCGTTGCTCGGATCGAGCAGCGGGACAAGACCCGCTGCTAGGTCGGGGCCGATGAACGGGAGCAGATAGTTGATCTTCGAGAACGAGGCCCCGAGCGCCGATTTCAGCCCGAGAACGAAATTGTTCGCGAGCGTCAGAGCCGCGTTGTTCCACGTGGAACCGGCGTCGAGCACCTTGCCATAGGCAATAAGCGTCTCGCTCTCGTAGGTTGGCGTCACGGGCTCAGGCCCGAGATCGTCGATCGCGAAGCCAAGCGTGCGCTGGCGGTAACCAACGGGGGCCTGCATTAAATAGCTGACGGCTTTGACGGACGAGGACGCCACGAATTGAAAGCTCACCGAGGAATCGACGGGAGCGCCGGCCGGAAGAAGCGACGTCCTCAGGTTGACGGTCCATTCGTAGCGGTGGCCAGTGATAAGGCCCGTGAAGGTTTTGAAGACACGCGACGTGCGCGCGGTAAACGTGATGGGAACGACGGATTCGGCCGTGATGCCGCCTGTGTACGCCGTCGTCTCGGCTGTGTCGGCTGTGCCGGAGGGAACAGCGCCACGAATGAGCGCCGCCTCCATGGTGTCCTCGTTGGCGAGGCGTTCCTGATATTTCCATGGGAGGGCGTCCGTCGCGGGAAGGTAAAGCCAGCCGTCATAGGCGGCATCTGTCAGGCCCGACGGACTGCCTGTGCCCCCGCTGTAAACGGTGCCGATTTGCTGCGGCACCTGATCGTCCACGTCCCGATGGACCATGAAACGCACGGAGCAATTGGGCGGCAGCGAAAGGGCGAAGCTCCCGAAGCACGGTCCGGAATTGGCTGGTACGTTGTCGGCCTTGCCGATGAAGAAGTCCGTTGATGCGACGGTACCGGGATCGGCGTTTCCGTTGGCAATTTTGCAATAGCAGGAGGGCCCGATGGCCGTTCCAAGGTTCACGCCGTCCCCGCCCACGTCCACGATCATTTCCCAGTGGTCCGTGACGAAGGTGGGTTCACGAACGCCAAGGCCGCGGGCTGTCCCTTGGTTGCCGCCGATGCGCAGGAATGAATTGGCGATGTGATAGAGGTAGCGCGTCTCTCCCGACGGCATGTCCAGCGAGGTGACATCGAAATGCTTCTCCGTCTTGTTGCGCGTCCAGACGGGCGGGTACGGGAGCCAGTCGGTGGGCTCCACCACGTCCTCAAATGAATTCTGGTTGCCGTCGAGGGTTTCGAGGCTGGCTGAACCGAGCTGGCCGGGCACGTCGGTCAGGGCCCCGGAGGTGACATTGCCACCAACGAACGAGATTTGCTCGATGCGCGTTCCGGCCGTGTTCTCGTAGGCCGAACTGTTGAGGTTCCACGCGGCAATGATATCGGGTGCAAGCTGTGTGGCGCGTCGTGCCACGGCTGCCTTGTTGCTTTCGAGGAGCAGGTATTTGCGGGGTGGGTCGGAGAGGTCCCCGAATTCTGTGATCCCGTAAATGGTGCCGCTGCCTTCGTAGCTCACGTAGTCGAACGGCACGGGAACGCGGACGGCAGCGACGAACTGAAGGCCGGCGCGGCGATTAGCGCCGCCGAATATATCGCTGCGGAAATTCTTCATTTCCCGCACGGCGCTGGCCGCGCTGTCGAGGTCTGTGCGGCTGTCGAGGTCGGGCGCGAAGATGCCGGAGCCGAAGGAAACGAGCACTTTCCCGGAGCGAACGCGGCTCATGACACCACCTTGGCCGGTGCGATCATTTGTGTGCCCGCACGACGCGTCACGCGCCCGTGAACCTCAACCCGGAAGTTTTTCAGCTCACGAGCTGACGACTGCGCACGCTGCAAATCCGCACGCGTGTCGAGACGCGGGTTGATAATTCCGCTGTTGAACGAAACGAGCACAGTTCCGGAACGGGCTGCGCCCATGGCTCAGTTCGCGCCGTTGGTGGCAGCGAACTCCCCAAATAGGCGGCGCGCCTCAGCGTCGTACGCCGCCGCCGCATCTTCTGGACGATCGAAAAGACCGATCAGTCTTTGGCGATCAGGTGCGCGCTTAATGTGCGCGGCCCACTTTTTCGCTGTTCGCCGCCATGAAACACCCTTGAACCCCGACTTGTTGTTTTTCGGGCGTCCACGGTTGGCATTATTCTGTGAGACGGTCGCTATCCGCAGATTACCGAGGGTGTCATTCCCCTTGTCGCGGTCCTTGTGGTCAATCTCCTGCTCTGGCTTCATTCCAAGAAACGTCAGCCCCATCAATCGCGAGATTTGCAGCTTTTTGGACTTACCCACTGCGTAAAGCTCAACGAGCTTTCGGCCATCCTTGTGTGTATCTGGGCCGAGAAAAATCCCGCTGATGTGAGACCAGACGCGACCGTCTTCGTCGATTGAGTAGCGCCCTTCGTATCCCGGAATTGGTTTCATGGTAGGGCTACGCTGACAACGTGCGGTTGATGGGGCAACAAGATCAGAGGTCGGAAATTCCGGGATAGACGCCGCTTCCGCCGCCCCAAACTGATCGCGCTCTGATCGATCGTGAATCGATGGCGGCAGGATAAACTGGCAACTTGGACTCTTGGGCATTCTTCGTGCGTGCGCGCGGAAGATCGGCGTTCATGTACTGCTGATACAACGCCTGACCCAGACTGTTTGAGTCGCGAGCGAGTGGGTTTGCGAGTTTCGATGCCAGCAAAACAGTAAACGCGTCTGCGGACAACGGGTCCATGAGAGCCAAGAACGGATCGACTTCAGATTCCGCGATCGGACGATAGACGAATTGAATCTGCGCGGTGGACGCCTGAAGGAGCAGGTTGGTCCCTTCGATCTGGTAAATGCCCCCCACCTTGGTGGGACCACAGGACACACCATTGACCTGAACGAGCGTGACGAAGTTCTCCGGCAACTCGTAGCGTTCAGACCACTCGAATAGCGGCACGGGGGAGGCCGGCTCAAGCACGACCCTTGTCTGAGCCCAGTTCCACGGGAATTCCCGCAGGAAACGGCCTAGGAGCGGCAGGAAAACGGCATTGGCGCGCTGTGCCCGTGGCACCGCTTGGTCAACGTCGTCGATGGGCACTTCGCCGATGATCGCGAGAGCTGAGTTTGTGAATTCTAATCTCGTCACAGGAGGAAAAGAAGAAGGCCGACGCCGGGAACACCAGCGCCGGCCAACACCATGTCAGATTAACACCAGCGCAGGTCAGCACCAAGTCAGGTTTCAATCCGCGCCCCTTTCGGGGCGACCAAATCAGGACGACGGCTCGCGCCAGTAGATGATGAAATCGAGGATTCCACCGTCAATGGGCGTGGCGAGGGTCGCGAAGGTTGCCGTGATCCAGCATTGCTCGTTGAGCGCGTAGAGCACCGTGGCGGCTGCACCGGCCGTGAACGGGACGTCCCCCGCTGAGGCGACGTTGATCCCGTCGGCGTAACGATCGGCGTCGGAGTCCACGATGGGCGACGGCGCGAGGGTGTCCTCGTCGCCAACGTCCAGCGTGAAGGCTCCTGAGGCCGCGTCCACGATCACCTGCACGGATGAAATCTTCGGCAGGATGGTCGCACCGGCAGGCAGCTCGAAGAGGCGGATGATGTCCGAAGCGGCCTCGGTGCCTGTGAAGGTGTACCGCACCTTCGTGCAATGCACCTTGGATTCGATGGGGCCGGCGTCCGGAAGCTGTGCGCCGTTCGGGACTGCGCCAGCCGGATAGAGGTCTGAGTAAAAAGTGTCGGGCATGTGAGTGTTCTCGCGTGATTGTTGTGGTTTAGGTCAGGCGAGTCTCAAGGTGATTGATCACATAAAATCTCTACTACGCCCGTGTCCTTGGCGCGTGTGGCTCCCGCGTTGGCGCGCGTGTAAATCTGGAGCGCCTGATTCTTGGTGGGCAGGCGGTCCATGAAGGTCGCCCGATCTCCCCACATGCCGAACTTGATCGCGCTCTTGTGATACGCGAGGTTGCTGGCGACGTCGCCAGCGGACACCGCGATGCGTTCGGTCTGGATGAACGTGAAGTCCATCAGGCCATTTTGCAGGAGACCACGGCCCAATTCCTTGATCGAGGAAACCTCGGCCGAGTGATTGGTGATGATGTCCTGAATGAGCGACTTGAGCCCCGAGGCATTGGTGACGAGCGTGCGGCCATCAGTGGGAACTTCCGCTGTGGAGAGGAGGTACTGAGCCTGCGAAATCTTCATCCACGTAAGGCCCGTGTTCTGCGGGCTCACACCGTCGCCGTTGTAGTTGGCGGCGATGATCTGGGCGGCGGGAAGCGAGACGGCATCGGTGCCGTTCTTGCCGCGCTGGGCGATGCCCGTTGCCGCTGCAACGATGATCTCGTCAAGGAAGCGGTTGACGGCGTAGGCCTGCGAGCTGGCGATTTCCGAATTGGGCTGCGTGATGACGCCAAGGTACGCTTCGTCGTACTGGTCGAGGCGAATGGCGTTGGCGACAGGATTGGGGAAGAAGTTCCACGAGTCCTCACCCATGTCCGAGACAACGGTGTCCCCGGCGCGGGTGGTGATGTCCACCATTTCGACAGCATCGAGGATGTTGCCGTGAACGCGTTCGCCCGAGGCGTCCACGTTGGTGACGGAATTGCGGAGGTCGGAGTTCTGCTGTTGGAACGCAATGTCCCAAGCCAACTCGTACTTGATGGTGTAGGCTTCCAACGGGAAGCTGGCGGCTGCGGGCATGACGGATAGGATCGACTGACCTGAGATCCCTCTGCGTGGGTAAGCCGCGTTACACGCGGGGCCGCACTTCGGTGGGTGGAAGTGGCGGGTGACTCAGGGCCGCTTGCGCGGGTAGGCTGGTCTCTCCGTCTCTGAGCCGTGAAATGCGCCGTCAGACGTACTCTGTCAACAAAAAGCCCGCGTCACCATTCCGGCGAACGCGGGCGTTTTGCCCTTAAGCCGGGCCGGCAACACGCTGCACCGAAGTGAACGGTGGCCTGCTGTTATCTCTTCTGCTGTGCCGCTTGCTGTTTGGCAAGCTCATCCATCCGGCGCGTAGCCTCACGGTAGAGCGCATTGAGCGGATGGCCAATGCGGGCAGCATCCGGCGTGTGAAGGGCCGTGTGGTATTTGTTCGTCGGGTCGTTGACCATGGCCTTCAGCTCGGCCTGCGGGGTGAGCCCCGCATTCTTGCCGCTCTCGCCCGTGACGAATTTGTCCTCGCCAATGGCGACGGCGTACTTGGCCGCGAGGCGGATCATGTCGGCCGAGCCGTTGAACTCGCTCCCCTCTTCCGTGGGAATGCCCATCGACTTGGCGACGTTCAGCGCAAGGGCTTCCATCTTCGGGCGATCACGCCCGAATTCGGCGTTGAGCTTCTTGTTTCCCTCCTGCGCCAGCCCGTCAATGCGGGCCTGATCTGCCGTCTGAAGCTTCGCCATGGTCGCCTGCTGCGCCTTGTTGTTCTCGGCAACGAGCCGCTTCACCTGCTTGGGCGTCAAGGCCTCCTCGTGAAACACCTTGGCCATGGAGCCGACGAAATCAGCGTCCCACATCTCGGCGGGGATGTCGTCGGGCTTGGCAATGCCGTAGTCCTCGGGCTTCTCCGGTACGCCGAAGATTTTGCGGAATTGCTGGTCGAACGCCTTCACGTCGGCCTCGGGAGCGCCCTCAGGGGGTGGAACGAGCGTCTTCTCCCGCGCGAGCTTGTGGTGGTTGACGTAGGATTTGAGCAAGTCCTCCGGAGAGCCGATGCGCTCCAGAGTCTCGCGGTACGGCTTCAACTCCTCGGGGAGATGGGCGTACCGGTCCTTGTTCAGTTTCCCGTCGTCCGTTATCCAGCCACGCCAGAACGATTCTGCAACCACAGGAGCCGTTCCGTTGGCCGGGGGCGGTGTTGGTGCCCCTCCGGGGGTTTGCGGGCTTCCTTGGCCCGCTACGGGGGCAGCGGGAGCCTGTGGCGTGATGAGCGATGGTCCGCCCGGAGCCGCTGGAGCGGCAGCCGGGGCCGCTGGAGCTGCGGCTGGGGCGCTCATTCGTCCTGCCCTTCATCACCCAATTGCGTGCCGGGACCACCAACGACGCTCGGCTTCTCCGTCAGGTGGGTCTTCCGTCTCGTCATCACGCAGAATTCCTTTCGGGCGACTTTCTTCGTCGCAAGGCTCTCGGGGTCCTTCTTGACGTCGTACTTGATGACAAACGCCTGCCCAATGATGCCGTAGAGCTTGGCGAACTTGGCCGGCTTGTAGCGCAGGAGCCACAGGACGTAGGCCGGGTCTTTGTCCCCTTGTTTGGAGACGTTTCTAAACTTCTCCGTGGTCGTCTCGACGACCACGTCAGGGAATCCCTGTTCCCGGCGCAGCCGTATCATGGCCTTCACCTGCTCCGGGTTCAGCCCTGCGCGCCAGTCGGCGCGGGCTTGCGCAACGGTGACGGTCTCGGGAGCCGGTCCCTTGGCAATCTGGGCGGCTGTGCGCTCGGTGAAAGTACGGCCGGCGTCCTTCAGGACGCGGCGCACAATCTCCCGCTGCTTCGGGTGGGTGGTGACGAAATCAAGAACGTTGTTCTCGTCGAGCTTCGCCATGAGGAGGCGGTCCCCGTTGTCGGGGTCGATTCGCTCGACGGCTCCCGAGGGGAGCAATTCGTAGGTGGCGGCTGGCGTGGCTGTGGCTGGCATGGTGTGTGTGTTTATTTCTTGGTGTACTGATTGCGAACGTGGGCCTCCAATTCCTTCCGGTCAGTGGCCAGAAGAATCATTTTGTCGATGGTCAGGACCATGGCCCGCTTTCCCTCGCTGAAGGCGAGGACGAGCGGATCAACGGTGCCCGCTGGCGACGCCCCGAACATGGGGCGGTCATAGAATCCGTTTTGCCGAAGGTCCTTGAAAACCTGCTCCTGCGCTTCGCTTCGCTTTCCCGGCTCTCCGTAAACGAGGAGGTACTGGCTCGCTGTCTTCGACAGCCTGTCCAT
>Ga0193706_1000180_pt1 | contig 44442 bp, 24 predicted proteins | sample U3c1metaG_FD_160130 | JGI IMG/M metagenome (GOLD analysis project Ga0193706, IMG submission 160130) | Soil microbial communities from a riparian zone of the East river system, Colorado, United States - U3c1 | ecosystem: Environmental > Terrestrial > Soil > Riparian zone | place: USA: East River... | reverse complement strand
GAAACCTCCCGTGCCGCTCGTCGTGCCGCCGGTTCCGACTCCGCTCGTTCCCCCGGCGCCTCCCACGGCTCCCACGCCGCCCGCACCACCGCGGCCCACGGCGCCTCCCGCTCCTCCGCTCAGGCCACCGCTGCCACCGCCGAACCCTCCGCCGCCCAAGCCTCCGCCGCCGGAAGCATCGCTGCCGGTTTTACCGGAGCCCGCGTCGCCGCCGCTGCCGAACGCCGGATCGTCGAATTCGAGACCGGTGCGGCTGCATGCCGCGACGAACGCGACGGCCAAAAGCGGCCAAGGAAAATGGGATCTCTTTTGCAAAGGACACCTCCGTCGCCTTGCCACGATGACCGGCACCGTGGAGAGCGCCGCGCGTTCGACCGTTTCCGAGAACGCTACCCCCACTAAAACGGCGTTTTCGCGATGGCCTTTACTTGCGCACAGCGTGTGCGCGCGTAAGCCAATTGAAGAGAGTGTCGGCAATCGCGGTTCGCGCCAAGCGCCGCCGAGGCGGCCCGACGGGTGAGTCGGCAGGGCGAGATCGACGACCGTGAAGAAGCCGCTTAAGGCATCGCGCCCCCGCCCGTTCAGGGGAGCGTCATGGTAGGCGCAATCGGTGGTGTTCGTTCGGTGTTCGTCTCGGCCGTGACCGGCCTACGAGCGGCGACGGAGAACTTGGCGCAAAACGCCTCGGCCATCGCGCATCAGAGCGTGCTGGACTACCAGGACAGCGTCCGATTTTCGAGCGCCGGGCGAGCACTCGCAGCGAAGTCACAGCAGTCGCTGGACGGTGAGCAGCCGAGCCTGGAACGGAGCCTGGTCGGGGAACTGGTCGCCAAGCACGATTTTGCCGCCAACGTGACGTCGCTGCGCACCGCCGACGAAGTGCTGGAGAAGCTCGTCCACCTCGGCGACCGCGGTCGCTGAGTCTTTCGGCGCGCGGACGGGACGGCGCGTGATCGCCGCCCTCGTGTGAACGCGAAAGGTGTCGCTGCGCGCTTCTAGTTCTTTTTCACCACATCCACGATCGACTTCACGCTGCCGGCGCTCTTCTCGAGCATCGCCTTTTCCTCGGTGCTGAGCTTTAGCTCGATGATCTTCTCCACGCCGCCAGCGCCGATGACGACGGGCACGCCCATGTAGAGATCCTCGTAGCCGTACTCGCCCGTCAGATAGGCGGCGGCCGGCAAGAGGCGCTTTTGATCGAGCAGGTACGCCTCGGCCATGGCGATGGCGCTGGAGGCCGGCGCGTAATAAGCGCTCGTCCCCATGAGGCCGACGATCTCGCCGCCCCCTTTGCGGGTGCGCTCGATGATTCCCTTGATGACGTCCATGGGAATGAGCTGCAGAATGGGGACGCCGTTGATCGTGGTCGCCGACAGAATGGGGACCATGTCGTCGCCATGTCCGCCGAGCACGGTGGCGCGCACGTCTTTGGTCGACACGCCGGCGGCGCGCGCCAAAAAGAGCTGGAATCGTGCCGAGTCGAGCACGCCGGCCATGCCCACCACGCGCTCCTTCGGAAATTCGGCGCGGCGCTTGAGCTCGTAGACCATGGCGTCGAGGGGATTGGAGATGACGATAAAAAACGCGCCCGGGCAGTGTTTTTTCGCGTTGTCAGCAACGTCCCGAATGATCGGCAGATTGATGGCGATGAGATCGTCGCGGCTCTGACCGGGCTTGCGCGGAACCCCCGCGGTCACGATGACGACATCGGCGCCGGCGCAGTCGGCCCAGTTGGAGGTGCCGATGACGGACGCGTCGTAGCCGTGGATGGTCGTGTTCTGTTCGAGATCGAGGGCTTTACCCTTGGCGAAGTTTTCCTTGGCCGCGATGTCGTAGAGCACCACGTCGCCGAGCTGCTTGGCGCAGGCGAGGTTGGCCAGCTCTCCCCCGATGTTGCCGGCACCAATCAACGCAATCTTCTTTCGTTTCGACATGACGAAGCCTCCGGACGATGAAATTGGACTCAACCCATGCTCTCGATGATGGCCGAGCCGAACTCGCTGCACTTCACCTCTTTTGCCCCCTGCATGAGGCGAGCAAAATCGTAGGTCACGGTCTTGGCGGCGATGGCGCCATCCACTCCTTTGATGACGAGCTCCGCCGCCTCGCGCCAGCCCAAGTGGCGGAGCATCATCTCCCCGGAAAGGATGACCGATCCAGGATTGACCTTGTCGAGGTTGGCGTACTTGGGCGCGGTGCCGTGGGTCGCTTCGAAGATGGCGTGCCCGGAGAGGTAGTTGATGTTGCCGCCGGGGGCGATGCCGATACCGCCGACTTGAGCTGCCAGCGCGTCGGAGAGGTAGTCGCCGTTGAGGTTCATGGTGGCAATGACGTCGAACTCCGCCGGTCGCGTGAGCACCTGCTGCAAGGTGATGTCGGCAATGCTGTCGCGCACGCGCAGCATCTTCTTCCACTTGCCTTCGCCGTGCGTCTCCCAGAGCTTGAGCGCGTCTTCGACCTCCTGCTTGAAGCCGGCCTGCATGTCGGTGGGGGCCATCTCGTAGCCCGGTTCGATCTCGCGGGCGTTGGCTTCGACGGTGATGCTCGGATTTTTCTCCTTGTTGCCGAAGATCCAGCTCTCGCGTTCGGTGACGATGCGATCACGGAACTCGCGCGTGGCGACCTCGTAGCTCCAGTCGCGGAAAGCCCCCTCGGTGAACTTCATGATGTTCCCCTTGTGGACGATGTTCACGCTCTTGCGTTTCTCGGCGAGTGCGTATTGAAGGGCGGCGCGGATGAGCCGCTCCGTCCCTTCGCGGGAGATGACCTTGATGCCGACGCCGCTCGTCTTGGGGAAGCGGATCTTCTTCACCTTCATCTCGCCCTCGAGAAAGGCGATGACTTTCTTGGCTTCGTCCGTTTCCGCGGCCCACTCGATGCCGGCGTAGATGTCTTCCGTGTTCTCGCGGAAGATGACCATCTCCACCTGGGAGGGGTCGCGTACCGGCGAAGGTACCCCCTTGAACCAGCGGACCGGCCTGAGGCAGACGTAGAGATCGAGCATCTGGCGGAGCGCGACGTTGAGGGAGCGGATCCCCTTGCCGATCGGCGTCGTCAGCGGGCCTTTGATGCCCACCAGATACTTGCGGTACGCCTCCACCGTTTCGTCGGGGAGCCAGGTCTTGAATTTGGTGAACGACTTTTCCCCCGCGTAGACCTCGTACCAAGCGATGGTGCGCTTGCCTCCGTACGCCTTCGCGACGGCGGCATCGAGAACGCGCCGACTGGCGCGCCAAATATCGGGACCGGTCCCGTCACCCTCGATGAAGGGAACGACGGGATGATTGGGAACCTCCAGCTTACCGGAGGCCATCGTGATAGGATCACCAGACGTGGGATTCGGAAACAATGACATGGCGGGGGCGCAATGTAGCAGAAAGTGCGCGGCGCCAAGTCCCTATCATGAGCTCGCTCTCCCGAGCTTTCTCCGAGGGCACTGAACGCGTGCTTTCTCGGTCGACGCGAGCCGATGGGGCGCGTACCGCGCGCATGACGACGGCGACAGCCGCGTGACATCGCGGCGTCGCACGGACATCCGTTCCGCGCTTCGTGACGCGTGGCGTCGTTTACGCGGGGGCGAGCTGCGCCCCGCGCGCGCAGCGGGATCGGTCGGCGTCGGACTCTTCGTCGGGTTCATGCCCACCTACGGCATCCAGACGCTGATCTGTCTCATGTTGACCGTGCCGTTGCGCCTCGATTTCCCGGTGGCCTGGGTCGCCACCAACATCGCCAATCCACTCACGGCGCTCTTCATCATCGCGCTCGACATCGAAATGGGGGGATTGCTGAGGCGAGGCGCGTGGGTGACCGTTTCCACCAGCGACTTCGACATGGCGCACCTCGGCGCGCTCTCGGCCGACGCCATGGTGGGCGGAGTCGCGATCGGCACGGTGGCCGGGCTGGTCGGTGGTTTGACGACCCTCGGCTGGGCGCGCCGCGCGGCGCGCGTGCGACAGAGCCGCGCTCACTCGATCACGCGCACGCCGTCGACGTAGTACTGCGACTCGCCGAAGCAGTCGCTGGGAACGCCGCGATGCTCGTCGTAGTGCACGACCACGCGCTTGCCTTGCGCCTCTTTGACCTTGGCGGCCACCGCTTCGTCGCGCACCGAGAAATACCAGATGACGGGCGCCATCCCCGGCGTGTACGACACCGCCAGCTCCCCTTCGTGCGTCTTGCAGATCCACCCCTTGCGCGAGAACTTCTGCAGGACGCCGGCGCGCTCGCCGTCCGAATAGCTGACGCTGAGCGTTGCCAGCGTGTAAAGAACGACCGCGACGATACCCAAGACGACGAGCGACGCGCCCCCCAGCAGGAACTTGGTTCCGCCGCTGGTTCGCGAAGATCTGGACGCGGGGGCGCTCGGTTTCGACATGGGTCCGGAAACTAGCATCCATCAACGGGGTTGACGCGATTCGTCGCCGTACCCGGTGAGCTCGAGGTACCCGAGCCCTTTCGCCAGCCCTGCGCCGGCGGTACCTTCGATGCGGACGGCGCCCTCCCAGTAGCGGAACGTGAGATCGAGCTCTTGGTCGGCGAGGAGGGGAAGCACCTGGAGATCGAGCGCGGCGGCCGGGACGGCGAGACGAAACGCGGCCGGATAGGCGGTGTGGGAGCGAGGGCTGGTCCAGGTACCGATGGGCTGCACGGTGACGTCATCGGCGCCGAGGCGGCGAGACGTCCCATCGCGATCGACCAAGGTCCCACTGCTCCAAGCATCTTTTTTTCCGTCGCGCCGCCGCAAGTGGAAGTACATGAGCTCGCGCCCGTCGTCCAGGCGCAGCGCGAACCAGTCCCATCCGATCTGCTCGGTCGAGAGTGCGCGCGTGCTCCATTCGCGGTCCATCCAGCTCTCGCCGCGGACATCGAAGCGTTCGCCCCCCGCCGTGATCGAGCCGGACGTGGGCATGCGCGTGAGCGAGTAGTAATACGACGCGTTGTCGGGCTCCGCCCCTTTGCGGCTGAGACCACGGTCCCCCTCCAGCACGGTGGGCTTACCTTGCTCGAGCGAAAGATCGAGGGAGACGTCGCCCTCTCGGGCGCGAAGACGAAGGGGGAGCGCGGCCGCATCGTCGTCGGGGCCGACGGCAGACCAATCGAGCACCCACATGCGCCACGGGGCGGCCCTCGCGCCTGCCAGATCCAGCGCGCCGCGCGAAGTGCGTTCGAACGCGTAGAAGCGGCCGGCGGCGAGGTCGGAGATGGTGAAGTGCGCCATGTAGATGTCGCGCGGCGCCCAGGCGCTCGCTCGGTGCGGATCTTGATCCGGCGCAAGCGCGGTCCGAAAGATGGTGAGCTCGAAACCAAAAGCACGCCCCGTGGACGCGATCAGATTCCCCGTCCAGTACCACCACTCGTTGCGGAACGCGGGGTGCGGGCCGTGGTCGGCGGGAAAGTGGAACTCGCGCGGCTCGGTGACTCGGGCGAAGCCGTCGTCGTGCGGCCCCGGGCCGAGCGCCTGCGAGACGGTGCGAACGGGGCGCGCGGAAACCTCCGGCGGGCGCGCGCGCCAAATCGCGATGATCGCGACGATCGCGAAGATCGCGGCGAGCAAGATCGGCCCACGAAAGCGCATGTCACTCCTCGTGCGGTGGGGCGGGAGTCACGGGGCCGGCGCCGATCATGCGGTGGGCACACGATCCGGTGTCTGCCCGTCCTCGACAAGGGCAAAATCGCCCGCATCGCACCCGCCGCTGAAGAGCGCTTGCACGAACGACGTCCCCGGCGCGTCGTCGACTCCCCGCGAGGCGCGCTGGGCACAGGCCGCGCCGGGTCGCCATCTTGGCAACGCGAATCTCGGTTTTTCGGATTCAACCATTCGATCACCGCATGCTTCGTATGCCAACTATCGATTCGACGCCGAATGTCATTGCCGGCGAGGATGTCGGGGGGGCGAAATACCTATGTTGGCGACCCTTCATGGGACTCCTGCATTCGATTGACGGCGTCGCGAGTAAGGCAAAGCCGCATGATCCCGGGGTGGGGAGCCTTCTTATGAAATCGGTACGTGCACGGAAATCATGGAAACCACCGCCAGGCGCAACGGCGGATAGCGGCCAGGTCACCTCGATCCGCGCGCGCAGCGCGAACCAGCCTTTTCCGATTGTCGGGATAGGGGCGTCGGCAGGGGGACTCCAGGCCTTCACGCAGTTGCTCGAGCATCTGCCTTCCGACACCGGAATGGCGTTCGTGCTGATCCAGCATCTGGATCCCTCGCACCCGAGCTTCCTCGGCGAGGCGCTCCGCAGGGCGACCACCATGCCGGTCAGCGAAGCCGTCGATGGCGAGGTCGTGCAGGCGAACCGCGTGTACGTCATCTCGCCGAGCGCCGATATCGCCATGCGGCACGGATGTCTCGCCCTCGAGAATCGCGGGCAAACGCGTACACCGCATCTGCCCGTCGACGCGTTCTTTCGTTCGCTGGCCCATGAGCGAGGTAGCCACGCGTTCGGGGTGGTTCTATCCGGAAACGCCTCCGACGGGACCGAAGGGCTCCGCGCGATCAAGGCCGAGGACGGCATCACCCTCGCGCAGGACCCGAAATCCGCCAAGTTCGGTGGCATGCCCCGCAGCGCGCTCAACGCCGGAGTCGTGGACTATTGTCTCGCCATTCCCGCGCTCGCGGCGGAGCTGGTGCGCTTGAGCCGCCATCCGTATCTCGCGACCCATCCTCCCCGACCGTCGACCGCCGACGATGCGACGCTGACGCAGATCTGCACCGTCCTTCGCAACACGGTGGGCGTCGACTTCGCCGAATACAAATTGGCCACCTTCGAGCGACGCGTGGCTCGCCGCGCGGCCTTGCGTCGAACGGACGGCACCGAAGCCTATCTGGCGCTGCTGCAGAAAGATCCCGAAGAGGTCCGCTGCCTCTACGAGGACATTCTCATTCACGTCACGTCTTTTTTTCGCGACCCGACGGTCTTCGATCGTTTGCAGACGCTCGTATTCCCGGAAATTCTCGAGCATAAGCCGGAGGGAGCGCCATTTCGCGCGTGGATAGCCGGCTGTTCGAGCGGTGAGGAGGTGTACTCGCTCGCCATCGCGTTGCTCGAGTTCCTGGGAGAATCGTCGCGCCCGATCCAGATCTTCGGTTCCGACCTCAGCGAGAAGACGGTGGACAAGGCGCGGGCCGGCGTCTACCCGGACGCCGCGCTGCGCGAGGTGAGCGAGGCGCGGCGGGTGCGATACTTCACCAAGGTCGATCAAGGCTATCGGATCAGCAAATCGGTCCGGGATCTATGCGTCTTCGTGCAGCACGACCTGGCGCGGGATCCTCCCTTCTCGAGGCTCGATCTCATCACTTGCCGCAACGTGCTCATCTATTTCGACCAGGCGCTGCAGAAGAGGGTCCTGCCGACGTTGCACTATGCTCTGACGCAACCTGGCTTCCTCGTGCTTGGCCGCACGGAGAACGTCTCCGGATTCGATCGGCTGTTCACCACCGTCGACAAGGCGAATCGGATCTTTGCCCGAACCACGCAGCCGAGCGCACTCCGATTCGCGGCGCGCTCCGAGCTTCCTCCCAAAGGCGCGAAGGCCATCGAATACGGCGCCGCTCTGCACCCTCGGCGAGGCGTCGACGTGTCGAGGCATCTCGACCGTCTGCTCTTGGCGCGGTACGCGCCGCCGGGTGTGCTCGTCAACGAGAGCATGGAGGTGCTGCAGTACTTTGGCGAAACCGGGACTTACCTCCAGCCTGCACCCGGCGAGCCTCAGAGCAACCTGGTCAAGATGGCGCGCGGCGGCTTGCTGGGGGCGCTCCGGGCGACGCTGGCGCGCGCGAAAAAGGACATGGCTCCGGCCAGGGAAGACGGCGTGGAAGTCGACGCCGCGATCTGCAACGTGGTGGTGATTCCCTTCACCGGACTCCCCGACGTCAGGGACCAGCTTTACGTCGTCTTGTTCGAGGACGCGAGCACGCTCTCTGCCCAACCGATCAAGCGCCCCAAGAGGACCCAGTCCGCCAAGGCAAACGCAAGGACGTCGCCTGCGGCGAGCAGTCGACGACTCCCCAAGCTGGAGCACGAGCTCGCGGCGACCAAGGAGTACTTGCAGTCTCTCATCGAAGATCACGTTCGGACGGCCGATGAACTCGGCTCCGCCAACGAGGAGCTGGTCTCGGGCAACGAAGAGCTCCAGAGCATGAACGAGGAGCTGACGACGGCGAAGGAAGAGCTTCAATCGACCAACGAGGAGCTGACGACGGTCAACGATGAGCTTCAGAACCTCAATCAAGAAGCCACCCAGACCAACAGCGATCTCGTCAATCTCCTGGCCACGGTCGACATTCCGCTTCTCATTCTGGACACGAACCGACGCATCCGCCGCTTCACGCCGCGCGCGCGAGACATTCTGAACGTGGTCCCCTCCGACATCGGGCGTCCCTTCGACGACATCAAGACCAACATCGAGGTGCCGGACCTGGATCGGCAGATCGCCGCAGTCGTCGAAACCCTCGTCATGCGCGAATCGGAGGTGCAAGATCGCGAGGGTCGCTGGTATCGCCTGCAGATACGCCCTTACAAAACGACGGACAATCGGATCGACGGAGCCATCCTGTCGCTCGTCGACATTCACACGCTGAGGCAAGTCGCCCGCGAAGCGCAGCTGGCCAGAAAAGAGGCCGAGCAGGCGAACCGTGCCAAAGATCAATTCATGGCGGTCCTGTCGCACGAGCTTCGCACCCCGCTGACCAGCATCTTGCTGCACGCCCAAATTCTACGGGGAAGAGAGCTGGAGGCGGACAAAGCCAGGCGCGCCAGCGACGCCATCGAGCGAAGCGCGAAACTCCAGGTCCAGCTCGTCGAAGACCTTCTCGACGTGTCGCGCATCATCAACGGAAAGTTCTACCTCGAGTTCAGCCCGGTCGACCTGAGAACCACGGTGAAGGCGGCGATCGAAGACGTGAACGGCATGGCCGCGCGGAAGTCGCTAGAACTGAAGGTAGACCTCGACCCGTCGCCGGTGATGGTCTCGGGCGACGCGGTCCGCCTGCAGCAGGTCGTGTCGAACCTGCTCACGAACGCCATCAAATTTACGCAAACGAAAGGCAGCGTGTCGGTCGTGCTCGATGTCGCCGAGGGATGCGCTCGGCTCGCGGTCAGCGATACGGGAATGGGAATCGACGCCGGGTTCTTGCCACATGTTTTCAATCGGTTTGCCCAGGCGGACACGTCGAGAACGCGAGCCCATGGGGGCCTTGGTCTGGGTCTGGCCATCGTGCACCATATTCTCGAGCTCCACGGCGGGACGGTGCGAGCCGAGAGCGCTGGTGCCGGTAGGGGCTCCACCTTTTCGGTCGTGGTGCCGCGGATGACGGTTTCCCAGAGTACGTTCCCCCCCGCGGCCCTTCCGAAGGTCAGCCCATCGCAAGCGCCGAAGTGCGCTCCTGCCGTCGAGTACACCGAGCTTCGCGGCGTCGGCGTCCTCGTCGTGGACGACGACGTGGGCGTTCGCGACGCCGTCGCCGAGATGCTCACCGACACGGGCGCTCGCGTCAGGGTGGCGGAATCCGCCGCCGAAGCGATGACGGCCGTCGACGAGTTTCATCCCGAAGTACTCCTGTGCGATATCGCGATGCCTGGCGAGGATGGATACAGCTTCTTACGACGCCTCCGCGCGCGGGGTCCTGCGCAGGGGGGGAGCATTCCCGCGCTGGCGCTCACGGCGCTGGCCGGCGATGGCGATCGCGGCCGCGCACTCGCCGCTGGATATCAAATGCACTTGACCAAGCCCGTCGACATCGATCGATTGCGGCAAGCAGTGATGGATCTCGTGACCGGCGCCGCCCCTCCTCTGCTCCTCTGAAGAGCCAGCGCCGTCCGCAGTTCACTCCTCGCGCAGCGCGATCGCCGGGCCGGCGCGCGACATCTTGAATGCGGGGTAGATACCGGCCAGGACGGCGGCCAGGAGCGAGACGACCAGCGCTTTGATGGCGACGCCCGGCGAGAGCGTGAGCTCGAGCGTCCAGCCGAAGGAGCGGCGATTGATGATGAAGACGAGAATGTACGAAATCGCCAGACCGAGCGGCAGCGAGAAAAGCCCGGCGAAAAGTCCCATCAGCGACGTCTGCAAGGTGACCAGGCGGAAGAGCTTGCGCGGCGTGAGGCCGATCGCGCGCAGCACGGCGAATTCGCGCGAACGCTCCAGGGCGAGGGCGGAGAGGGCGGAGAGAATGCCGATGAACGCCACCCCCACCGAGAGAAGGCGGAGCACATCGGTGACGGCGAAGGTGCGATCGAAAATGGCGAGGGATGCGTCGAGTAGCTCACGATTGGCGCGCACCACCAAGGCCTGCTCGTCTCCCGCCCGTTCGCGCACGCGATCGCGCAGCGCGGCCAGGTCGACGCCCGGCTTGGCCACCAGCCCCAGCGCAGAGATTCCGCGATCGTCGAAGTGTCGTTCGTAGGTGGGGCGCGCCATGAGAATACCGCCCTCGTCCGATGCGTAATCGGCGTAGATGCCCACGACACGAAACGACTCGGGGCCGCGGTCGGTCGCGAGCTCGACCATCGAGCCCACCTCGAGGGCGTGGTGGAAGGCGTAAGGCTCGCTCACGGCGACCACGTCGCCCTCCGCGAGCAGGCGGCGCGCATCGCCGCCGCGGGGCGCGCGGAAACGATGGAGGGAGGGTTGCCCGGTGCCGATCACAGGCACGTGCAGTCCGACGTCGCCGCGGGCAGTGCGCACCCGTCGATTGCGAACGCTGTTGACGGCGAGCACGCCCTCGGTCGCACGGATGCGCGCGATCACAGAAGGAAGGAGCGTGCCGTCGCCGCGACCGGAGACGAGGCTCGGAGGCTGCACGAAGACGTCGGATTGCAACGACGCGGTGAGCCATTCGACGACCGTGGCGCGGAAGCTGTGCACCATGACGTCGACCCCCACCGTGGTAGCGACGGCGACTGTCAGCGCCGCAAGGGCGATGGAGGTGCGCGTGAGCGACGCCACGATTCCGCGCGCCGCCATTTTTCCGAGCATTCCGAACAGCCGTCCCATCACCGGCCGCGCCAGGCGAGCGAAGAGGCGCGTCCCCCAGGGGACGGTGAAGGACGCTCCGAGCACGAGACTGGCGAGACCGATGTACGCAAACAGCAGGCCTCGGGCCGACGCGCTCAGCGTCCAAACGGCGGCTGCGACGAGCGCCATGCCCATAAGGGCCAGACGTCCCGCGCGATCGGCGAGCGCCGTCTCGCTGGTGGAGCGGCGGAGGGTCAAGCTGGGCGGCACGCGCGTCGCTTCGCGCGCCGGGGGGAGAGCGGCCAGAAGCGTCGCCGCGAGACCGAGTGCGGCAGCCTTGGCCAGCGCCAACGGGTCGATATCGAGCGTCCGCACGTTCACGACGAAGTAGAGATCGTTGATGGTGCGCGTCACGAGCCGCACCAGCTCTTGCGCCAGCAAAATGCCGAGGGCCATGCCGAGCGCCATCGCCGGCAGGGCCAAGAGGAGCGCTTCTCTCGCTACCAGCGCGAAGATCTCGCCGCGCGTCACCCCGAGGGCACGCAAGGTACCGAGCAGCGGACGCCGCTGCACCACCGAAAACGTCACGGTGTTGTAAATGAGGAACATGCCCACCACCAGGGCGAGCAAGCTGAGCGCGCTCAGATTCAAGTGGAACGCGCGCGTCATCTGCGCGGTGGCGAGCGCCCGTGACGCGGCGCTGGTGACGTCGCAGCGGCCCGCGCACGCAAGGGCCACCCGCTCACGCAGCTTGGCGCCTTCGAGCGAATCGGCGAAAATGAGATCGACGCGGGAGAGCCTTCCGCTCTGATCGAGGAGCTCTTGCGCCGTGGCCACGTCGGTGACGATGAGATCCTCGAGCGCGCGCGCGGCAAGCTCGCCGGGCAGATCGAGGCGGCCCACGAGGACGACTTCTTTCTTCACGCCTTCCACCGCAATCGGCAGCGATGCACCGGGCACGAGGCCGAGGCGCGTCGCGGTGGGGGTCGACATGAGCGCGGCCCCCGGTTGCGTGAGAAAGGTGCGAAGGTCCGTGGTCACGCCCGGTGCCACGTAGGATCGAAACGGCGCCTCCACGAAGGGGTCGATGCCGAGCACGCGCAGCGCCCGTCCCGGCTCGCGCGGCGTCGTGACGTACCCTTCCACCACCGGTGCCGCGGCGGCCACGCCGAGGTCGCGGCGCAGCGCGACGTAGATCGATTCGTCGAGCCCGGTGGGGCCCCCCACCACGTGATCGGTGGCGCGGCCGGTGACCCCCTGGGCGGAGAGCGCGAAGGCGCGGCGCGCGCTCTCGTTGGCGAGATCGATGGAGACGACGACCGCGATGCCGATCGCGATCCCCAATACCGACAGGCTCGTGAGCAGCGGATGACGCGCGAGATGGCGCAGGCTCGATCGAACGAGCAGCCGATTCAACGTCGCGACTCCTTGCTGGGGGCGCCCTTCGCGTGCTCGGTCAGCACGCCGTGCTCGAGCGTGAAAACGCGGTCGGCGCGCGCGACGACGTCACGATCATGGGTCACGACGAGCACCGTGCGGCGCTCCTCGTGCCCGAGCCCTTGCAAAAGGTCGAGGATATCGGCGCCCGTACGTTCGTCGAGGTTGCCGGTCGGCTCGTCGGCGAGCACGAGCGCTGGCCGATGGACGAGAGCCCGTGCCACGGCCACCCGTTGCTGTTCACCGCCCGACAGGAGGTCGGGAAAGCTTCGGGCCCGGTTGGCGAGTCCGATGCGCTCGAGCAGCACCTGCACGCGGTCTCGACCGCTCGCCCCGGCTTCGCCGCGCAGCTCGAGCGGCAGGAGCACGTTCTCCTCGACCGTCAAGGTGGGTACGAGGTTGTAGGCCTGGAAAATGAACCCGAGATGGTCACGGCGCAGGAGGGTTCGCGCTTCCTCGGAGAGGTCGCCCAGCCTTTGGCCCATGATCTCCACCTCGCCCTCGGAGGCGAGATCGATGCCGCTCACGAGGTGGAGCAAGGTCGACTTTCCCGAGCCGCTCTTGCCGAGCAAGACGATGAATTCGCCCGCTGCGAACGAGGCGTCGATTCGCGAGAGCACGCGGCGCTCCGTTTCGCCCTCGCGGTAGCTCTTGGTGACCGCTCGGAGCGATACGACGACTGTCATCGGCGGCCGATGTTACCCTCTCGCGGGAAAGGTTGCCCGCCCGAGGCGCTGGTGTTGGCTGCTGGGCTATGGCACATAACGTTGGATGGCGCTCCGAGGCCGCCGAGGCCCGCGGCAGGAGCCAGGTCCCTGGGTCAATGCGAGGATCCCTTCGAAAATGACGTCCGCTTCGCGTTGGCTTTCGGCGGTGGGCGTCGTGCTCGTGGCAAGCTCGCTGGAGGGCGCCGAAAAGCCGCCCGCCAAGATTTCGGGGCGCTGGACGGCGGCTACGCCCGACACCATGTTGGACCTCGCCTTGCGCCGCGGTGCCGCCGGCGGGGATGACGCGCTCGCCGGGCTCGCCACCGCGCATGCGCTCGCCGACCGTGCTTCCGCCGGGCGCGCGCGGGCGGGGCTCGCCAAGGTGGGACAAGGCGCGACCGACATCGCCGCACAAGCGCACTGGCTCGCGGCTGAGCTCGACCCTGGCGAAGGGGCGACACCTCCCGGGCTCGTGCGCGCATGGTCGGTTCTCGGTCCATTCCAGGACACCGGGGGAGGGCTCAAGCGCAAAGAAGGGCCGGAGCTGCCCGATGCGATGTGGGGTGATCCGCGGGCCTCCTATGCCTGGGGTGCTTACGAGGTCCGCTGGCGGGAAGTGCCGCGCGAGAGCGTCACCGCGCGGGGCTTCTCGCTCGATCTCATGATCCATCCGCGCAAGGAGAGCTGCTCCTATCTCGCGACCAAGGTCAGCATCCAAGATCGCGCCCCCTTCGTCATCGCGGTGGCGTCAGCGGGCTCCGTGCGTCTGCTCTGGGATGGCGCGGACGCCGCCAAGAGCGAAGAGGAGCACGGCGGGCTCGTGTTCGATCGCATCGCCGCCAAAATCGAGCCTTCGCTCGGCGATCACGTGCTGGCGGTCAAAGTGTGCAGCGGTGCGCTCGGCGATACGGGACGGATTCGCGTGCGCGCTTCCGATGTAGCCGGCAAACCGATCGATCTCGCCGTCTCGGCCGACGTCCAGCTGAAGCCCAACGCAGCCAAGCAAGCCATGGCGCCCGTCGGGTTGCCGCTGGCGCGCGTCCTCGATTTGGGGATGTCCCCGAGCGACGAGCGCGCGCTGGCGGCCAGCGTCGTTCGAACGCTCGGCGCCGCTGACGATCGGCGGTCGCCCCGCTCGCCCGGTCTCGTCGACAAAGTGGCGACCGGCAGGTCCACCAACGCGGATGCGCTGGCCATGGCCGGTTGGATTTCGCCGTTCGGCGCGGCCCGCAGCGGCTGGCTGAACCTCGCCATCGAACGCGCCCTCGTTTCCGAGGACAAGGCGACCGCGAGCTTCGCCGAGCGACGTCTCACGGTGGCTCGCCTGTCCTCGGGTTGGTCGGACTGGGCGATGGCCAGCCTGGGGCGCGCGCCCTTCACCGATGAACAAGACGCCGAGGCACGCCTCATCCGAGCGATGGTCAAGTCGGGGCTCGGAATCGAGTCGCTGCGACGCATCGCCTTGGGCGAGATGCTGGAGACGCTGAAGAGCGAAGGGGCGGGGGCGCCCGTGGCGCTGTGGCAGGAAATCGCGTCACTCTCGCGACAGCTCGACGCCGGGCTCTACGCGCGTGCCAAAGGAGAGCTGGCGCGGCTCGTTCCCGAGGCGCGCGACGTGAACTGGGTCGAAGCGTTCACCTACGAAAGCCGCGCCTCGGTCAAGGCCGCCGCCGCCGAGGCGCTCGCTTCGGGCGCGCTGGTCGCCGACAGCGAGCTGCTCGAGCTCGCCGACACACTCGTCAACTCCGGGCTGCACGACGAAGCGCGCGCCGTTTTCGAGCGCGCCGCGCGCCTTTGCCCGAACCGAGCGAGCGCGTTTTCGGGGCTGGCGGCGGCACAGTTCGAGGCCGGACGGCCGCAAGAGGGGACGCGCGCACTCGAGCGGGCGCGCGAGCTCGAGCCCGCCGAAGTGAAGTACCGCGCCGAGATGGCGTACCGAGCGGAGACGGCGCGGCGACGCTCGCCGTCGGGGTCGAGCGAACGCGTCGCGGTCACGGTCGACGAGGACCACGCCGCCGACGCGGCGTACATCGTCGAGCCGGCCGTCTTTCTCGCCCGCAAAGAGAAGTCTCCCGCCAAGAAGGGGGAAGTCTTCGATCGGCAGCTGCACTGGGTACGCGCCGTCACCTTCCACGCCGACCGCCGGGTTTCGCAGATGATCCAATACGCGCGCGAAGTGGTCATCGAACCGCGCACCCAAGACGAGCTCTACGAGCCGATTCCCGCCGAAGGCGACGATACCGAGATCCTGCGCGCGCGCGTGCATCGGGCGTCGGGCGGGGTGGCGTTTGCCGAGGAGCAAAAATCGGAGGGGGGGCGGCCCTCGATTCGCTGGCCCGACCTCAAGACGGGCGATGTCGTCGAGGTCGCCATCCGCTCTTGGACGAGCGGACCGGTGGGTCGGCGCGGCGATCCCCCGTTCTATTTCATCGACTACGCGGGATCGCTTGCCACGCATCCGCTGCTCTACAACGAAGTGGTGGTCGACTCGCCGGCCGACAAACCGCTGGCCGTCGACATCCTCCACGGTCAGGCCGACCGCTTCACCGACGAAACCAAGAATGGCCATCGCCTGATGCGGATGATCTGGGACAACCCGCCGTCCGTCCCCGACGAGCCGCTCGCCCCCAAAGGGAGCGAGATCCTGCCCACCATCGTCGGCTCCACCTTCGCCACCTGGAAAGAGTTCCGCGAATGGTACCAGGGGGCCGTCGACGGCTTCACCGAGCCGGACGATCAGGTGCGCCGGATTGCCGCCGAGCTCACCAAAGGGAAGAAATCGCGCGACGAAAAGGTGAAGGCGATTTTCGAATTTGTGGCCGACGACATCCGCTACGTCAACTACGTCTCCGGGGAATGGTGGCTCCCCAACCGACCGCAGCAGCTGCTCGCGCGGCGGCAGGGGGACTGCGATGACAAAGCAATCCTTCTCGTCACGCTGCTCAAGGCGGTGGGCATCGAAGCGCACGAGGTGCTCGTGCAGACGCGCTACACCGCCGAGCCGTCCTTGCTCTTTTCGGAGAAGGTAGCGGTGCCCCTTTTCGATCACGGGATGGCCTACCTTCCAGGGATCGGCGGCGGACTCGGGCGCTATCTCGACGCCACGAGCCCGCAGAGCCGTCTCGGGCCGCTTCCCTCCATGGACGCCCGTGCCGCTGCCCTTTACGTCGACCAGGGGCCCGCGACGACGATCCGAACACCATCGGCATCTCCCGAGGAGCATGGCGTCGATGGCACGTGGAAGATCCAGCTCAGCGCCTCCGGAGCCGGCGATCTCGACGCGACGGAACGACACACCGGCGATCACGCCTTCATCCTGCGCTCTTCGCTCGGCGAAAAAGATGCGCAGGCGCAATGGGTGGAGCGGAACCTGCTCGCGGGCTGGTTTCCGACGGTCGAGGTCGGCAAAGACATCGAGTTCGCGGGGGACCTGCCGCAGGGCGCCGCGCGCGTGCGCTACCGCGCCCACTCCGACGGCCTGGCGCGCCGCGAGGCGGAGGAGCTCGTCCTCCCCCTGTCACCAACCGCCACCATGACCTCGCACCTGGCGCCGCTCGTGAAGCGAACGCTCCCGGTGGTGCTTCCGCCCAACACCGCGCCTAGCCATCAAACGCGCGTCATTCGCATCGTGCCTCCCGCCGGGTACCGCGCGGCCGAGCTCGCCGCTGACGGCGAGGAGCAGGGGGGCGAGTTCGGCTATGCACGCGTCGAAATGCGAAGGGACGAAACCAATCCGCGCGGCGTCGTCGTCAAGCGCAAAGTGGTGTTCGACATGAGCACCATTCCCGTCGACAAATACGACGCCTGGCGAGCGTGGCTGCAGCGCGTCGATACGCTCTTGCATCGATCGGTGCGCTTCGTGCCGCTCGCAAAGCCGAACGCTGCGGCGGGCGGAGGCGCGCCCTGAGCCCGATCCGCGTCGTTACCGCGCTGCTGACATCATGCGTCGTCGCGAGCTGTGGCGGGCGGCAGCAGGCCGCCGCCCGCGGCGACGCGAAGTTCGATCTCGTCAAGCCCTTCGCCGACGCGGTGGAAGCCGAAGAAACGCGCGGCGCCGCCGCGGCCATCAAGGCCTACTTCGACTTGCTCGATCGGTCCCTCGCTCATTCCGCGGCGCCACATGCCATCGACGCGACGCTGGCCGCGGTCGATGCGCTCGTGCACCGATCGAGCGGTAGCCTCAGTCGCATCTCCAACGACCACGCTCTCGCCTTTCGCCATCCGGGGGCGATGAAGCTCGTCGCTGATCGACTGGAGCAGGCCTACGGTTCGGCCGGCTCCGCGGGCCCCTTCGCGCGCGGAGTGATCGCGGAAGGCGGGCTCGCGCTCGCCATGCACGAGGGCAACGCCGCGCTCGCCAAGAAATGGCGCCAGCGCACTGGATGCACGCGGGGGGCGACCGTGGTCGGTCCACTGGAGTGGGCGCCGATCACGGCCGTCGCGCACGAGACCCCGCTCGAGAAGCTGGGTGCACCACTTGCAACATCGTACCCGGGCATCAAGCCGTTCGTGGCGAGCATCCCCCCCATGACCGTACCGGCCGACGGATGCGACATCAGCCTGGTCACCACCAGCGTTCTCGACGGCCTGCGCGCCGTCGTCGTCGACGTCGAGGTCCCCAAGGCGCAGACCATCGGCGTCTCCCTGCGCAGCACCTCCGCGGCGGCGCTCATCGTGGGCGGTAAGGTCGCCTTCCTGCGCGGCTACGAGCTCGGCGGCGGGCGCGTCCAGAAATGGGCCACGGCGCAGGTCGACAAGGGTCGTGTTCGCATCGTCGCGCGCATCGGCGCCAACGGCGAGGGTACCCGGGTGCGCTTGGACGTCTTGGCGGAGGATGGAATGCCCCTCGCGACGCGCGCTCCGGAGCCGGGCGAAGTCGCCGCGACGCCGGCCAACCGTGTGGAAGAGGCGGCTCTGCGTGGCGATCGGGCCTCTCGGTCGGAGATGGCGCTCGTGGCGGCCGCGCGCCTCGCGCTCGGCGACGCGCGCACCGCCGAGCACTTGCTCGAAGAAGGAGCCAAGGCGGGACCGAACCCCCTCGCCTCGTTGCTTTACGCCCGATCCATCGAAGAGGCCGGCGATCTTCCGGAGAACCGCGCCATCGAGCGCGAACGCGACGCCCTCGAGAGCACCGCCAAAGCGTGGCCGACGGCGTGGGAAGCCGTCCTCGGACATGCCCAGCTCACGGCGCGCCGGCGCGGCGCATCGGAGGGGCGCATCGAGGCGTTGCGCGAGCTCGCTCGCGTGCGCGCCGAGCATTCCGACCTCGACCCCATGGTGAGTGCGTTCGAAGCGGCTACCGCCGCCGAAGGGCGTCTCTTCGACGTGGCCGAGGCGTCCTACCAAGCCGCGAAAAAAGCCGTGGACGGGACACCTTTTCTGACCGAGCTCGACGATGCCGTCCACGATCGCGTTGGTATCGAACGCGAGCAGCAGGCCTGCCGAGCGCCGGGAACCGATCGAAGCTCGCTCGACTGCCTCGAAGCCAAGGTGGCGCGCGGTGACCGCCGCGGCGCGCTGGCCGAGATAGCGCGCTTGCGCGTGCTGCGCGACTCGCCGCGCGCCCTGCGCCTGCTCGAGCTCGCCCAGTACATCGCCCTCGGCGACGAGGCGGGCATGAAAGTCTACCTCTCGCTCTTCCCCGCCGAGCGTACGATAGCGGCTCTCGGCCTCCTCCTGTCCCGCTCTCCCGCCGAACTGCGTGCGCGCATGATCGGCGACATGACGGCGGCCGCGGATTCGCCGGGAGCCCTGGCCGGGCTCTCGACCAGCTTGCTGGAATCGCCGGCGCCCGCGCTCGAAGCGGAGGGGGCGGCGCGGGTCGCCATCGACAAAAAGACGCGATCGCTCTCCAACGCCGCGACAGCCGTCCTCCGCCACACCGAGCGCTACGCGATCGGCGACGGTGGCCTGCTTCGCTACACGGTCTACGATTTGCGTCGCGTCTCCGGGACGACCGACGTCGAGCAGGGTGCACAAGGCGCCAGCGTCATGATCGAGGGGCGTGACGTCCGTCGCATCCTCCGCCGTCGCATTCACAAACCCGATGGGCGGGTGCTCGAGCCGGACAAGGCGTCCTACGCTTCGCAGGAGCACGCCGATCTTTCCCAGCTCGAAAAGGGCGACTACGTCGAACAGATCGTAGAAGGGTGGGCGCTCCCCGGAGCCGCGGGGCAGCTGGTCGTGGACACGCCCGATCTCCTCCCCGAGCGCACCAGCATCGACGAAGCGACCATCGAGCTTCGTCGTCCGGCTGCGCTCGACCTCGCCATTTGGTCGCACGCGCAATGGGGCAAACGCAGCGAGCGCATCGACGGGGGCCAGAAGATCACCACCTTCACCGTGAAGGACCACGCCCCGCGGCGACTCGAGGAAGGGGTGCCCAAGATGGACCGCGACGTCTCGGTCAGCTTCGGGACCTCGAGCTGGCAGCTGGTGGGACGATCGATCGCGGAAGCGATCGCCTCCCTCGAGGACCGCGACCCTTACGTGACTGCATGGGCACGCACCGCAGCGCGCGGTAGCAAGGACGACCCGCCTCGCCCGGCCAGCGAAACCTCGGCGGAAGGATCCTCCTCCCAGCGCGCCGTGGTCGAGCGCATCGCCGCCGCGGCTGGCAAATCCGTGAAGGTAGCTAGCGGCGTGGTCCTCTCCGATCTGGCCGGCGCGCTTTCGGCGGGTGCCCAGTCCACCACGGCCCGCACCATCCTCGAGCTCGGGCAGGGCAGCCGCTCCTGGCTCGCCTACCGGGCCCTGCGCGAGGTGGGCATTCCCGCCGACGTCGTGGTCGCCGAACGCGACCCGTTCTCGGCCGATCCCCATTTTCCGCCGCATTTCGGGCGATTCGACTACCCGCTCGTGCTCGCCCATCTGAAGGAGGGCGATGTGTGGCTCGATCTCGACGTGCAGGGTCCGCCGCTGCCCGCCGGGCGGGTGAGCCCCGAGCTGCGCGGCCGCCTCGCGATGAACGCAAAAGGAGACACGCTCCGCGTCGGCGGCAGCTCGATGGAGGATGCGCGCGACGAGGTGGATATTCGCCTCAAGCTCGACGACAAAGGAAACGCGAACGGAACGTTCACGATTCTACTGCGGGGCCGCACCGCGCAGTCGCTCGCCGACGCGCTCGAGAAAGTCGTCGGCTCCGATCGCAACGACATGCTGCGCCAGGTCGTTCTCGGTTGGGTTCCGTGGGCCAACGTCGATGACGTCGGACTCTCGTCGAGCGAAGGGTCGTGGCAAGTCTCCCTACGCGCGTCGGTGTCCATCCCCGGTTACGCACAGCCCGAGGGCGCGTCCTGGGTACTGCCTGGCTTCGAGCCGTTGCACGTCGGTTTTCCCCGCCCCTACGTGGGAACGCTGGGCGCGACCTTCGCCAGTCAAGGGGCCCGCGAAAGCGCCCTCGCCATCGACAACGCATTTCAGTACCACGTCCATCGCCGCCTCGAGCTAGGCCCGGCGTTGAAGCTGATGGGCGCGCTTCCCGCCGTCGACCAGAAGGACGACAACCTCGAGGCCTTCCGCCGGGGCAAGCTGGAAAATGGCGTGCTGGAGGAGGACTTCGGGCTTTCGCTCGCCACCGGGACGCTCGACACCGAGACCTACGGAAAATTCGCGCAAAATGCGCATCGTGTCGACGACGGCTTCCAAGCCGCCACGCGTGTCGCGCGCGAAAACGCGAAGCCGACGACGCCGCGCCCTGCGCCGAAAAAACGATAGCTCGGCGCCGTCCCCGCGGCTAAGTTCTGCCGCACGATGTTCAAGAAGGTCCTTATCGCCAATCGCGGAGAAATCGCCGTGCGAATCGCACGCACGCTGCGCGAGATGCGCATCCCGTCCGTCGCCGTCTACAGCGACGTCGATCGCGCCTCCCTCCACGTGCGGATGGCCGACGAAGCTCACCCCATCGGGCCCGCCGCGGCGACCGAGAGCTACCTTCGCGTGGAGCGCATCATCGACGTCGCCAAGCGCGCGGGAGCCGAAGCCATCCACCCCGGTTACGGTTTTCTCTCCGAAAACCCCGCTCTGCCCGAGGCCTGTGAGGCCGCCAAGATCGTTTTCATCGGCCCCCCCGCGAGCGCGATGCGCAAAATGGGGAACAAGCCCGCCGCCCGCTCCCACATGGCCGAGGCCGGCGTCCCCATCGTCCCCGGTGGAGCGGCCGCGTCCCCCGAAGAGGCAGCGCGCACAGCCGCGAAGCTCGGCTATCCAGTGATGCTCAAAGCCGCGGCCGGCGGCGGCGGCAAAGGGATGCGCCTCGTCGAACGCGAGGCGGATCTCAAGAGCGCCTGGGAAAGCGCACGCAACATCTCCCGCCAGGCCTTCGGCGATGACACGGTGTACCTCGAGAAAGCGATCGTGCGTCCGCGCCACGTCGAGATTCAGGTGCTCGCCGACAAGCACGGCAACGTCGTCCATCTCTTCGAGCGCGACTGCTCCATTCAGCGGCGCCATCAGAAGGTCGTCGAAGAAACACCGTGCCCCGTCGCGACCCCCGCCCTCGTCGCCAAGATGGGCGAAGTCGCCGTTCGCGGCGCCAAGGCCGTCGATTACAACTCAGCCGGCACTTTCGAATTTCTCCTCGATGCCGACGGCAGCTTTTACTTTCTCGAAATGAACACCCGCCTGCAGGTGGAGCACCCCGTTACCGAATGGGTCACGGGGGTCGATCTGGTGCGCGAGATGGTGCTTGTCGCGGCGGGCGAGCGACTCGGCTTCGCCCAGCCGGCCGTCGAACGGCGGGGGGCCTCCATCGAATGCCGTATCTACGCCGAAGATCCCGATTCCGGCTTCTTGCCGAGCCCGGGGACCATCACCTCCGTCACGAGCCCCTCGGGGCCCGGCGTTCGTGACGACAGCTCGGTGTACCCCGGCGCTGTCGTCTCGAGCTTCTACGATCCTCTTATCTCCAAGCTGAGTGTCTGGGGGGCGGACCGCGAGATCGCGCTTGCTCGCATGCGTCGCGCCCTCCACGAATACCGGATCGCCGGCGTTCGCACGAACCTCGCGTTCCACCAGCGTCTCCTGGAAAATGCGGAATTTGCGGCGGGTCGCTACGACACGGGCTTCCTCGGTGAGCACGAAAAGGAGCTCATCGGTCGCCCCGTCGAAGTCGACCACGCGGCGTCGCTCGCGGCCGCGCTCGCCGTTGCCGCGGCCTCACGTGAGGCGACACCGACCCAGCAGCCAGGTTCCGACGCGCGCGCCAGCGGCGCTTTGAGCCCGTGGGTCGCGGGGCACCGCGCACGACGACAGGGACATTCGTAACGCTCACGCGGCTGTCGCGAGCGGCAGCAAGAAAGCGATCGACGTGCTCGGTACCGTTGCCACCTCGAGGCGAGGGGTGGCACGGCACCGAGCGCATCAGCGAAGGAGCTAGCCCGTGGGCCAGCTCGGAGCGCGATCAGCCAGTGGCGTCCGCGGCGTCGCTCCCGGTGTCGGGCGCGACATCCAAGGTCGGCGTATCGGGCGTGATGTCGGGCCCTACGTCAGGCGTCGAAAGGTCCGGCCCTACGTCAGGCGTCGGCGGATTGTCCGGCGGCGCATCCGTCGTCGGCGGGTTGTCCGGCGGCGCATCCGTCGTCGGCGGGTTGTCCGGCGGCGCATCCGTCGTCGGCGGGTTGTCCGGCGGCGCATCCACGGTCGGCGGGCTGTCGGGCCCCGTGTCCGGCGCCGCATCCGGCGGCGAAGCATCGCCACGGCCGGCGTCCGCGCAACCGGTGCCGCACGTCGTCAGGCAGGTCTGAAAATTCAGAAGAAGGGGGAGGCCACCGTTGCTAGAACCCGCCGTGATCTCCGTCTGGCACAACATGAGGCACGACGTCATATCCATGCAGCCGGTGCGATCAATACAGGCGACGATCGCCAGGCACCCCAGATTGGCGAAACACGTCGCAGCTTGCGTGGGACAACTGTTGCAAAAGCACGTGTCCGTGCACGCGGCACCTGAGTCGACCGCCATACGGCACTGCGCCGGAGTGACGTCCGTTGGCGCGTCGCTTGTGCTACCGCCTGTGCCGCCCTTGCCGACCGAGCCACCTTTGCCCGCACCGCCGTCGGCTCCTCCCGTTCCGCCGGAACCGCCGGTGCCGGGCGGACTGTCGTCGTCATCTCCGCAACCGGAGGCGACGATTCCGCTGATTCCCAAGCTCGCTACAATCACAATGCAAGCTGACCACAACCTCGTCTGGCCCTGCCTCATCTCAACCCTCCTGTTGCTCCGACACGCGTTCGGAGGGTGCCAACGTACACTACCCTGCAGCCATGTGGTGCACATTGTGCGCGCACCCCAAAAAACAAAACGTACTGCGATGGCCTCGTTTGCGCCCTCATTCGCACACATCGGCGCCCACCAACACGACGCGCCACACGCTCCACTTTCGCGTCAGTTCGTCGTCATGTCCCGCGGCGCGAAACACGCGTGCGATCTTCGAACACCGACGCCGAACAGAATCCGTCGTGCTCGTGGGAACGCGCCCGGGTACCGACCACCGCAGAGCGCAATGTCATCCGCGTCGTCCGTGGAGAGCGAAGAACGACGCCCGAGCTGAACGCCGTCGCCGCGCCAAGGAAAGGGAGCGGCGCCGCGCACGCCGCGCCAGTACCAGGAGGGACGGAGAACGCGCACGAGAAGCGCTGCATCCAGTGAGAAGCGTACGACCGAAGTCCGCCGTCGGTGCTAAGATGGCGTGGGGTGCTTCGTCCAAAGCACCACCAAAGGAGTGCGGATGGCGCACGGCAACGGTACCGGCACGGCCGAGCGATTCATTGCCCTTGCTAGCGCACGCGAGCCCACGCACTCGAAGACCGAGCTCTACTCCTGTCTCGCACTGCTCTTTGGCGCGATCGCGACGCTGACCGCTGTCGTCACCTACCTGGCCATGGCGCCGGGACCGCCCGTGGCGCCCTCCAATCTGATCGGAGCGCGCTCGCTCCTCGGGTCGCTCGGGCTCGTCACGAGCGTCCTCACCTTCTTCTCGGCAAAGCTTTTCGTGCGTCGCCTCGCCAAGCGTCCGCTGCGGCGGTTGCGCGTCGATGCGGCGGGGATCGCTTTCGAAGCGGCGGGACGGCATCGCGATCAAAGACGCATGGTCCAGGAGCGTCTCATCGATTTTTCGGGCTTCTTCGGAATGACGCTGCTGTCCGACCCCATCCGTCATCGCCTCGTCCTCGCCGTCACGGCTACGGGGCGGGCGGTGTATTTCAGCGCCCGCGTGAACCCCGACGAGAGGCACGCCTACCGGGGCCTTCTTTCGAGCGCGAGCACGGTCTCCGACGACGACGCGGTGCTCGATGCGCTGGGACCCGACGGTGCGCCCCTCGAGCTCAAGGTCGGCGACATGAGCGCGCTGATCGATACCCTTCTCCAGACCGACGGCATGGCACTCGACCGTTGCTTTCTCTCCGACACCCACGGCGCACCGGTGGTTCTCGATAACCACGAGCTCCAGATCGGCAGAAAGGACTTCGACTTGCGCGCCCCCCTCGAATGGCGAGCGATGTTGTTCCAGGAACCGTTCGGCACCGTGATGACCGTCAGTGACCGCGAGCAGGCGGCGAAACCCCCGGGCGGTGTGATGGTCTACCAGGCGACCTGGGTCCGGCAGGGGCTCAGCGAGGCCGTTCTGGTATCGCTCATCCCATCCATCTCGTCGGTGTCGGTGCCGCCGAGCCCCGCGGCCGGCGAAGTTCCCGAGGTCGCCTCGGCGGTGCTTCGCGATCTGCGTCTCATGCAGGCGTCGCCCGAGCCTCCCCCTCCCGCCGAGCTGCGCGTCGCCATCGAACGGATGTTCATGCTCCGCTTGCGCGCCGCGCTCGATCGCGCGCCGCGCGCGAGCCACAAGGACATCCCTTCCGCCGCGCTGCCCTGACCGCGTACCGACCACGCCGACAGCGTCAGATCTTCTTCAGCTCTTCCAGGAGCTCGTGCTCGAAGATGAGGTGCTTGCGCAAAAGGAGCGTCAGAAGCGCCGCCATCATCTTCTCCCAGCGCAGGCTCTCACCCAGCACGTCGGTCGAATCGACGCCGTGGGCGGCCGCACGCAGGGCGGCGACCAGATCGGCAGCCGTCACATCGTAGTTGGGAGACGGGTCGCTCTCCCCGTGCCCGGTCGTGCGTTTCTTCGCGGTCGGCAGCTTGATGGTCGTGCCATCGAGCAGCGTGAGCTGACGCCCGCGCTTGCGTCTTTGCGTCAGGTCGACCTCGTTCGATTCGATCGCGGGGGCATCATCGAACGCGTCGACCGCGGCCGCCGGGGGGATTCGGTTTTCAGGCAACGCGGAAACCGCGGGTGGCGCCGCGCCTTCATTGGGCCGCGGGCCGTCGATGAGCGGCTTCGGCGCGGCGTCTCCGCCGTTCGTCGTTCGGTTCGGCGCGGCGCGCGGAACCGGCGCGCCTCGCGCGGGGACCGCACCGCCCGTTGCCGCTTTGGCCGCCGGAACCGCAGCGACCGTCACCGCACCGGTCACGACGCTCGCGGCCGCTGCGGCCGCTGCGGCGCCGATCGTGGAGCCGTAATGGAGACGAAGGACCCGAAAAATCTCGCTCGGCGCGGCGATCATGGCTCGCGCCGGCAGCCCCGAGGCGGTAGCGCAATCGCGCAGCGCGTCCTCGTTCATCGGGTCTTCCATGGCGACGTACAGGGTGTCTCCTTGTCCGCGCACGGCCCGCACGTAGATGGGGACTAGACAGTATTTCTCGGCCACCTCGAGGGAAATGAGGTTGAGCAGCTCGCGCGAGAAGTCGATGTGGTTCAGGGAAACCCACGGCACGCTGAGCTGCTGGCTCAAGATCTGGGTGAGCAGCGTCTCCGTGACGAGGCCGCTCTCGACGAGCAAGGCACCGAGCTTGCGCCCATCGGTCCTCTGCAGGGTAAGCATCTCCTCCAGCTGCTCAGACGTCAGAATACGAGCATCGACGAGGAGCTGACCCAACCGGAGGCGGGCAGGATGCATGTGGGCTTCGTAGTTTATCCCCAGGCTGCTCAAATGGCTAGTATTTGGCCGCGCAACACCGGAATTTCTCGCTCCCGTCCAGAACCTCCCATCGCACGCGCGCCAGCCAAAGCGTGACAGGCCCCGAGGGGTTTTTGGCGGCAACCAGCCACCTGCGCGGCATTGACCGACATTGGCTCCTTCACGTAGAGAAGGCGTCGGTGGGGCCCCCTTTGCTCGATTCGTCCACGACGCGATCGGGCCGCCACGACGTTCGGCTCGATGGTGTGCTTTTTACGCGATACTGCGAGCTTTCGCCGCTCGCAAGCTCGCGCATGCTAATTTGGTCGTGCCGATGACACGTCCCTGTCCGCAGTGCGGAAACGGATGCGACGAATCGCACAAATTTTGCCCTCTCTGCGGCTTCCCCATATCGCAGATCGCCGGGACCGCTCCCACCGAGGACCCGTTCATCAACCGCACGCTCCCGGGCGGGTACGTGATCCTCGACCTCGTCGGCATCGGCGGCATGGGACGTGTCTACCGCGCCGAGCAGCGCATGCTGGGGCGAACCGTCGCGGTCAAAGTCATTCACCCGCATCTTCTCGGCGACGAGAGCGCTTCTGCTCGATTCATCGCCGAGGCGCGCGCGGCGAGCCGGCTCAATCACCCCCACTCGGTGGGGGTCATCGATTTCGGCAAAACCGATGACGGCCAGCTCTACCTGGTCATGGAGTTTTTGCGCGGGCGCGATCTCGCGCGCGTCGCTTACGAAGAAGGGCCGCTCCCCATTCGCCGGATTCTCGACGTCATGCGCCAAGTGCTCGCCGCGCTGGCCGAGGCGCATCACCTCGGCATCGTGCACCGCGATCTCAAGCCCGAGAACATCATCCTCGAACCCCTTCGGGCCGGCGGCGATTTCGTCAAAGTGGTGGACTTCGGACTCGCCAAGATCGTGGAAGGGCCGCGCCAAGCCATCACCACGCCGGGCATCATCTGCGGCACGCCGGACTACATGGCCCCCGAGCAGGGTCGCGGCGCCGTCATCGACGCGCGCGCCGATCTTTACTCGATGGGGATCATCCTCTTTCAGCTGCTGACCGGGCGGCTTCCCTTCGAAGCCGACACGCCGACGCAAGTCGTGCTCATGCACCTTTCCATTCCGCCCCCCGACCCGCGCCAGGTCGCCCCCGAGCGCAACATCCCCGAGTCTTTGGCCGACGTCGTCGCGCGCACGCTCAGCAAAGAGCCCGACGATCGCTGGGCATCGGCGACGGAAATGGCGCAGGCGCTCGGCGCCATTCAGACGGAGCTCGAAGGGCGCGGGCGCTCGGTTTCCCATGCGCCGCCCAGCGACTGCCCCTCGTGCGGACAGATCGTCCCCGGCGGTCAGAAGTTTTGCGGCGAGTGCGGAGCGCGCATCAGCATCATGCCATCGCTGCGCCCCTCAACCGGCGATCGGACCGGCAAGCGCGGCTCCGGACCGGACGGAACACCCAAGCTCCCCCTACCGCTTACCCATCGGCAGGAAGATCTCGCCTTTCTCGAACACCACCGGACCGAGCTGCGATCCTCGCTCACTGCGACGCGCATCATCGGCGAATCGGGCGTCGGCAAAACTCGCTTGCTGCGCGAATTCTTGATGATGGCCAGAACCGCAGGCGACTTCGTGGTGGAGACGGGGCCCGACCCGTGGTGGGCGGAAGTGGGGTACTTCGCGGCGCGAAGAGCGATCGGGCAGTTGGCGGGGCTCGGTCCAGCGGGGGGCGACGAGAAAGACTGGGCCGGCGCGAGTGCCGAAGCGAGGCGCGGCATCATCGAAGTATTCGGACGTGCCGACGCCTTGTCTTCCTCGCTCTCACCGAGCGAACGGCGCTACACCGCCGCCGAAGCGCTGAGGTGGGCCCTCACGCGGGCCGCGCGCCGCGCGGGCAAGAGCCGCGTCGTCTTGGCCATCGACGATTTGAACCGCGTCGACGGCGCGAGCCGCAACGCTTTTGCCGACGCGCTCAGCGAGCCGCCGCTCGTGCCGGTGCTCATCGTCGCCACCCACGCGCCCGCCTTCGATCCCGGTTGGTCGAACGGCTCGGCGCGCCCCATTGCCGGGCTCCCCACCAGCAAGGCCGCGGAGCTGGCCCGCGCCTACGGCGTCGCCGAGCGCATCTCGCTCCTCCCCGGAGCGCCCGATCCACATCACACGACCGTACTGCCCCTCTACCTCGATCAGCTGGTGCGCTTCACGTTCGAGGGAGGAAGCAGCCCGCCGGCGCGGCTCGCCGATCTGGTCGCGCTTCGCATCGAACGACTCGCGCCGTCGACGCGACGCGTGCTGCAAGCGCTCGCCGTGCTGGGCGACGAAGTCGACCCCAATCAGGTGGAGAGGCTTTTTGCGAAGACGGGCGACGAGCAACAACCCGACGAGACCCTCAAGGCGGTGGTGGCGGGCATCGCCGCCCTCGAAGGCACGCAGATCATCGAGCGGTCCGGCGAGCTTCTTCGCCACACGCATCCACTGGTGCGCGAAATCGCCGGCGCCAGCATTCCGGCCGCCGTTCGGCGCGAGCTGCAGATCGCCGCCGCGCGCGACGCCGAAGAGAACAATCTCCCCATCGAAGTACGGGCGCTGCATACCCTGAACGCGCAGGACTCTTTCGAGGCACTCCTCCTTTCCGAGCAAGTGGCCGAGCGTGCGCTCGCCCGTGGGGACGCCTCGGGCGCCGTGCTCTGGCTCCACCGTGCCCTCGAGCTGGCGCGCCGCGAGCTCTTCCGCGGCGAGCTCGACGATCCGATGCGCGCGGTGCTGATCTTCAGCCGCAAGCTCGGCGAAGCGCTGACGGTGGCCGGCGATCTCACCGATGCCGACGGCGTGCTGCGCGAGGCACTGGATCTGGCCGGGCCGTCGGGGGCCGACCGTGCCAAGGTGCTGGGCGCGCTCGCCAATGTCGCCCACGAACGGGCCCGCTCCGGCGAGGCGCACACCTACCTCAGCGAGGCGCTCGAGCAGGCGACGAAGTCCGGTGCAGTGGAGCTGATGGCCACGCTGGAGGACATACGCCGCGCGTGGGCCTCGTGATCCCGTACATCGCCCGCTGGGACCTCGACAAAACCTACCTCCAAACCGAGTACGCAACGCTGCGCGATCTTCTGCGCACGGCTTTCGAACGGCCCGACCAAAAACGTACCGTGCCCGGCGCCGCCGCGCTGCTGCGCGAGATTGTCGCCACCGGCGCTTCGGTGCACATCCTGTCCGGCAGCCCCGAGCAGCTGCGCGCCAAGCTCGAGGAAAAGCTGCGGCTCGATGGCGCGCGCTGGGACACCTTCACGCTGAAACCGAACCTGCGCAACGTGCTGCGCCTGCGCTTTCGGGCCGTGCGCGAACAAGTCGGTTACAAGCTGCCCGCGCTGCTCGGCGCACGCGCCCGGCTCCCCCCGTCCAAGGGGATCGGGGACGGCTTTTTGCGCGAGGTGCTCATCGGCGACGACGCCGAGTCCGATGCCCTCGTCTACTCCCTCTACGCCGACGTCGTGTCCGGACAGATCGCCGCCACCGAGCTGGAAGAGATCTTGACGCGCGCCACAGCGTACAAAGACGCCATCGCCGACGCCATCCGCTACGCGCGGATCGTCGAGCGCGGCGATGCCGTGGAGCGCATCCTGATTCATCTCGACAGCCACAGCCCGCCCAGCGATTTCGCGCCTTACGGGCCGCGTCTGGTCCCCTTCTACAACTATCTGCAAGCGGCATTCGTCTTGGAGGAGGACGGGCGCCTACCGCCCGCGGCCGTCATCCGTGTGGCGGTCGATCTGGTGCTCGACCATCGCTTCGACGGAGAAGCGCTCGGTCGCAGCTACCTCGATCTGTGGCGCCGAGGCCATTTGCGGGGCACCGGCGCGGCCAACATCGGGCGCGCTTTTCACGCCATGGCCGAGGTGTCACCGCTCCCCCAGGCGCGGGAAATCGAAAAAATGTGCCGCCGGCTCGATGACGTGGCCAGCAGTATCGAGCGCGGCACCATGCCGCGCGCCCACCTCGACTACGTCGCCCTACTCGAGCGCCACAGTCGCCGTCGCCGGGCTTTCGAATGACGCTCCTGCGTCCGCCTCTCTTCGCTGCCCGATCAATCGTCGATTGGGCCATACGACCACTCAAGTCGCCAGAGGAGTGTTAGACTCCGAAGCCGCATGTCTTCTCTGCACAGTCGCTGTGGCGCGGCTTCGATGCTGGGGGCACCCCGACCGTTCGTACTGGGCGGCACGGCGCGCGTCTACGAGCGCGCTCGCCCCTTCGTCATTCGACACCTGGCCCTCGAGATCGACCTCGATACGGCCAAGAAAAGCGTGGCCGGCGTGGCCACCATCGACGTGGAGCGCGTCGATGCCACCGCGCTGGACCTTTGTCTCGACGCCGTCGGATTCGACATCGAGTCTGCGGTTTTCGTGGGCAGGAAGAAGACCGCCATTCGCTACGTCTACGATGGCAACGTCCTCCGCTTGCCCATCGCCGAGAACGTGCGCACGGCCAAGATCCGAATCGCCTATCGCGCCACGCCGGCGCGCGGGCTCTACTTCCTGGAGCCGGACCCGCACGTTCAAGATCGCCCCCGCCAGGTGTGGACGCAAAATCAAGACGAAGACGCGCGCCACTGGATCCCGTGCCACGACAAGCCACACGTCAAGATGACCTTCGAAATGGACGTGCAGGTGCAGCACGGCTGGTTCGCGCTCTCCAACGGCGCCCTCGTCAAACGCGACGACAAACCGAACGCCAAGCGGTGGCGTTACCACTGGAGCATGACCGAGCCGCTGCCGAGCTACCTCATCACCTTGGTGGCCGGCGAATTCTCCGAGATCGACGGCGGTAAGGCGGCCGGCATTCCGGTCACCTATCTGGTGCCCAAGGGCCAGGAGGCGGAAGGAAAACGCACCTTCCGCCGCACCCCGGAAATGATCGAGCATTTCGGCAAACTCATCGGCGTCCCTTATCCCTGGAACAAGTACGCGCAGGTGGTCGTCTCCGATTTCATCTTCGGCGGCATGGAGAACACGACCGCCACGACGATGTACGAGCACATCCTGCTCGACGAAAGAGCCGCGCTCGACATGACGTCGGACGACATCATCGCCCACGAGCTCGCGCACCAGTGGTTCGGCGACTACGTGACATGTCGCGACTGGTCCCACGGCTGGCTCAACGAAGGTTTTGCCACCCTGTTCGAGCACCTGGACCGCGAGCACCACCTCGGCGAGGACGAGCTCTATTTCGGCCTGCAGGACGATTTCGACACTTACCTGGCCGAGGCGCACACCCGATACCGCCGTCCAATCGTTTGCCAGGACTACGAAGCGCCCATCGAGATCTTCGACCGCCACCTCTATCAGAAAGGCGGTCTCGTCCTTTTCATGCTGCGCCGCCTGCTCGGCGACGACACGTTCTTTGCCGGCGTGCGCGTCTACTTGACGCGGCACGCGGGCTCGATCGTCGAAACCCGCGATCTGATGCGCGCGCTGGAAGACGTGTCCGGCCGCGGCCTCGAACAGTTCTTCGAGCAATGGGTTTACCGCGCCGGCCACCCCGAGCTCGAGGTCAAGATCGAGCACGAAGGGAAGGTGCTCACCGTCACCGTCAAACAAGTCCAGAAGGTGGACAAGGAAACGCCTTGCTTTGCCTTTCCTCTTTCCTTCGAAGTAACTCCCACGCGCGGCAAGCCCGTGCGGCACTCGCGCCAGATCGAGAAAGCGTCGGAGACCATCTGCATCCCCTGCGCCGAACGGCCGAGCTTCGTCTCCATGGACCCCGACTTCGCCGTTCTGGCCGACATTCGGCTGGACGTGCCGGGGGACATGCTGCAGCGACAGCTGAAGAGCGGACCCACCGTGCGATCGCGCTGGCTCGCGGCGCCCGCACTCGCCAAACGAGCCGACCCGCCCTCCATCGAAGCGCTGGGACGAACGCTCGCCGACGACGGCGAATTTTGGGGCGTACGCGTCAAAGCGGCGCACGCGCTCGGCGAAACCCGACTCGGCGCCGCCTTCGAGCTTTTGCGTTCGAACTTGAAGACCAAGCACCCCAAGGTTCGGCGCGCCGTCGTTCAGGCCATGGGGCACTTCCGAACGCCGGAGGCCGCTCAGGAACTGAAACCCATCGCCCTCAAGGACCGCAGCTATTTCGTGGAATCGGAGGCGGCGCGGTCCCTCGGTCGGACGCGCCAATCGGCCGCTTATGACACGCTCATCGAAATCCTCGATCGCACCGCGTGGGGGGACATCATCCGCGTAGGAGCGCTGGACGGGCTCGCCGCGCTGCGCGACGATCGCGCGATTTCACATGTGCTGGCGCGCACGCGCTACGGGACCAAGAACCGCGGCCGTCGCGCCGCCATCGTGGCGCTCGCTCGATTGACGACCGATCGCAAGTACCGCGAGGCGCTGGAGGAGCTCCTCGAGGACACCGATCCCTACCTGCGCATCGACGTGGTGCGCGCCCTGGTCGAGATGGGCGACGCCAAGAGTCGCCCCGCTCTCGCGCAGCGCCTCCATCGCGAGCAGGATGGACGCGTACGGCGCCGCATCCGCGAGGCTTTTCACGAGATTGGGGCGCGAACCAAGGAGCTCCAGGCCGAGCTACGCGACGAGGTCGACAAGCTGAAGACGCAGCAAGCCGAGCTTGCCGCCAATATGAAAAAACTCGAGTCGATGGTGACGAAGTAAGATTCCCGCCCATGTCACAGGCACCTGTCTCTCTGTCGCGTCGCGGGTCGGCCGCCGTCCTCACCATCGAGCGCGCCGATCGTTTGAACTCGCTCTCCCGCGAGACGCTGTTCTCGCTCGGCCAGCTGGCGCGCCAAGCGATCGCCGACAAGGACGTGCGCGCCATCGTCGTCACGGGCACAGGGGACAAAGCCTTCTGCGCCGGTGCCGACCTCAAAGAACGGCAAGGAATGGACGAGAACGCCGTGCGCGTTCAGCTCGGTCTCTATCGGGACGAGTTGGGGGTGCTCGATCGCAGCCCCAAGCCGGTGATCGCAGCCCTGAACGGTGTCGCGCTCGGCGGCGGACTCGAGCTTGCACTCGTCTGCGATCTTCGTGTCGCCGCTCCCACGGCGGTGCTCGGTCTCCCCGAAACCACGCTCGGGATCATTCCCGGAGCGGGAGGCACCCAGCGGCTTCCCCGCTTGCTCGGGGAGGCGCGGGCCAAGGAGCTGATCCTCCTCGGCCGCCGCCTCGATGCCGCCGAGGCGCTCGCCTGGGGGCTCGTCAATCGCGTCTCGCCGCCGGGCGTCGCTGTCCTCGACGACACCCTCGCCTTCATCGAGCCCATCACGAGCGGCGCACCGATCGCGCAGTCGTCGGCACTCGCCGCCATCGACGCCTCGTACGACACGAGCCTCGCCCACGGCCTCGAGCTGGAGCGCGTCTACTACGACGCCTGCCTGCGCAGCGAAGATCGGCGCACTGCGCTACAGGCCTTCGCGGACAAGAAAAAGCCGCAATTCCGTGGGGAGTAGTGGCGCGGGGCTCGCCCGAAATGGTTGAGTGACACTTAGGCTTCACTCGGGCAATTGTGCCCGACCTTCGAGCATTTGCCTGAGCCGCTCGCAAGGGATACGGTCGATGGCGGGTACCATGCGCCCGCCATCTTTTCCTTTGGCCGGAGCGATCGCCTCGCTGGCGACCCTCGGCACTGTCGCTCTCGCCCAGACGCCGAGCCCGGCGCCGCCCGCCTCGGCGGCGCCCGCTGTTCCCGCGCCGTCCGCCGCGCGACCTGGCGTGCCTCCGCCTCCCGCGCCGCCCGCCGGAGCGCCAACGGCAGGCCCACCACTGCCGGCCGCGCCGTCACCTCCTCCGCCGGGCCCACCGCCGTCCGCGCCGTCACCTCCTCCGCCGGGCTCACTGCCGACCGCGCCGTCACCTCCTCCGCCGGGTCCCGCGCCACCTGGTTCACCGCCTGGTCCACAGGCTCCCGTTTACGGTCCTTACCCCGGGTTGCCCGCCTACCCTCCGCCGGCTTACTACCCGACTCCGTACGCTCCGCCGGTCCCGCTCGATGCCCATTCCCATACCGGCTTCTTTTTGCGCATGGCGATCGGCGGCGGTTACATGGCCACGGCCACGACGCTGGAAGGCCCGACTCCCGGCAAAGTGGATGCGGCCGGGGGAGCCATTGCCATCGAGCTCTCCATCGGCGGTGCGCTCAGTCCGGGGATCATCCTGGCTGGTTCTTATTCGGTTCTCTCGGTGGGAAATGCAAAGCTCACCAATGACACGCGCGCCCAGCGGTTCCCGCACGACCCCGGACTGACGCTGCTGGCCGCGATGCTCGACGTCTATCCGAACGCCAAGGGGGGCTTTCACCTCGGGGGAGCGCTCGGTCTGGCGAGCGTCAGCATGCGCCAGGACGAAGATCCTCGAGCGACCTCTCGAGGTCAGACAGGCCTCGGTCTCGCGCCACACGTCGGTTACGAATGGTGGGTCAGCAACTACTGGGGGCTCGGCGTCCTCGGGCGGTTCGCGTTCGCCCAAACCGCGGGGGACTACGGCGACGGCAAGGAAAAGGACACCGTAACGGGAGCCTCGATTCTGTTTTCCGCGACCTACAACTAGCGCTCGGCACCCGGCCTACGACGACTGCGTCAGCTTCTCGTTACCAGATCGATCATCAAACGCCGTCGGTCGGGGGGCGTTCGACGCGAACTTTGCCCTCGAGACGACGCGAGATCCATACGCGGTTGTCGGCGTCGACGATGATCGCGCCGGCGTCGTCGATCGATTCCACGAGCTCGAGTCCCTGCTTCGGACCGAGGATGAAGACGGCGTCGTCGAGGGCATCGGCGGTGAGGGCATCCTTGGCCCAGATGGTGACGCTGCGCGACGCGGTCGCCGGATAGCCGCTGCGTGGGTCGATGATGTGGTGGTAGCGCCTGCCCCCGACGATGTACGATCGCTCGTAGTCGCCGGCCGTCGAAAACGCGTGGTCGGTGACGGGCATCTCCGCGAAGTAGGTCCCCGCCTCCCCGCGCGGGTCGCGCACGCCCGCGATCCAGGGCGAACCGTCGGGCTTTCGGCCATGTACGAAGAGATCGCCCCCTGCCTGGGCGAGAAAGTCTTGCACGCCTTCCGCGATCAACACGGCGGCGGCGCGATCGATGGCAAACCCTTTGGCGATGCCGCCGAGACTGATCTTGACGCCGGCCTTGTCGAGAAAGACGGTCTGCTCGTTCTTGTCGCGGACGATGTGGCGGTAGTCGATGAGCTTGCGTCGTTCGGCCACCTCTTCGGCGCGCGGAGGGTGCGGGTCGACGTCTTGGTCGAAGCGCCAGAGTCCATGCATCGCCTCGAAGGTGATGTCGAAGACGCCGCCCGATTTTTCGCTGATCCACAGACTCTCGTCGATGACGCGAGCCGTTTCGACGCCCACCTTGACCGGCGCTTTTCCGGCGTTGCGGTTGATGTGTGCGATCTCGCTGTCGTCGCGCCACGTCGTCATGAGCGCCTCGAGGCGGCGGATCTCCGCGACGGCGCGATCGATGACGGCACGGGTCCGCGCTTCGTCGACCTGTGCGCTGGTGAACGCGACGAAGTCGAGGCGCGTGCCCATGGCGCTCGCTTCGACGCTCACCTTCGTCCGTGGCAATGGCGCCACGGTGCCGCGCGCGGAAATCTCGGCAATCGGCGGCGCGGGGCCGTCGAACACCGTCGCCGTCGGCGTGGAGCTGTGCTCCTGCTCGCGGTCTCGATCGCGATCGCGATGGCACGCGACGAGCCAGCTTGCCGCCAGGAGGGTCACCGCAGCCGAGCGAAGAGGCGACCTCGCGACAGCCACTGGCCCTCGCCCGCAAGACACGAGCCGCGGAGCGCCCGCCGGGCCGACCACCTTCCCCATACCGCGGTTACTTTTCTTTCTGGCAAGCACGTTGTCTGGCCAACGGTGCGATCTATAGCGCACTGCGCCACGCAGGCCCATCCTCGGGCAATCCTGCGAGAAAAAGAGAACGGTGGTAGAGCGGTTCTTTCCGATGTTAACGTTTCGTCATGCGCGGGATGTGGACATCGAGACCCGCAGGTTGTCTTTCCTATCGCCATGAAGGAGGGGGAATACGCACCGCGGGCGCGTGCGCCGACGCTGGCATTTCGTGGCGAGGTCCCCGAGCCGTTTTTCCTTTTGCCGCACGGCAGCCAGTGAACGGGCCATGCTGGAAGGGGCTCCCATCGATCACTCTTCGGTGATGCTTCTGCTTTGACGATGCAAGCACGATCGTTCGCACGGATGGACCGTCCCCTACGGCCGGGATCGGGCTGAATTCTCCACTCCGACAACGAGACGGGATCGTTCGCCTCTCACTGTTTCTCGGTCGCCGCTGTGGGGCAAGCTGCCGATTGCGTTGACGACGAGCGAGCCGGGCTCCCGAACCCGCTGCCGCTTCGGTGAATGGCTGGAATACACCGAGGGGCCGGGATCCGCGAAATTCTCGGTCTCGACAGGGCGAAAAAGTGGTCGTACCACTTTTGTTGATTCTGCTTGCCGCTCGTCATCGCCGGATGGTAATAGCCTCGCTTATAGGGAAGAGAACTGTGTTCTCTTTGGAGAAGGTTACGCACCCATGGTGGAACAGCGCCTTCGGAGCGGAGGTTGGCTGCAAAGGGCAGCAAAGATAGCGACGCTTCTCGCGTGGGCAGGGTGCGGCGACAGTGCGCTTTCCGATGAGGCCAGCGGCTTCATCGACATGGTCCCCTTTTTCAGGGGCGGTGCCACCGCGGCCGATCCGACGGCGGGCATTCCGCGCAACATCGCCATCACCCGGGGATGGGCCAACGGCAACCGCGTCGAGTACCTCGACTTCGGCGCGTTTACGGTCCCTCGCAAAGTGGGCGTGAGAGGCGAGGCCCTTCGGGTCCCCGACGCGGCGCGGGTCTCTCCCATGTACTTTTTCTTCGATTCCAGCGGGCGCCCGCTGTTCTCGAAGCCAGTATTCGAGGCTCGCACCGGCGGCTGGCACATGCGCGGCGGCAAGAACCCGCCCGATCCGGCACCGCTTGGCCCTCCAGAGGGTGCCGGGCGCACCGCGTACTTCGCGACATCGTTTTGGGGGAGGCCGCGACCGGTCATTGTCGACGATGACCGGAGGTCCTCCGAATTCCAGCGGCCGGTCATCGACGCGCTCCCCGATGACGTGAACTACAACGGACTCTGGGAGATCGTCGAGATCACCGTCAAGTCTTCCGACTACGATCCCGACGACATCAAGAGCGCCGGTACGGTCAAGGACGGCATTGCTTCCGGCAAGCTCGGGGCGCTTCAGACCGGCAAGGTCATCAATTGCCCGGTGCTCGACGAGCGCACCCAGGTGACGCCATCGGTGATGGTGAACAACATTCCGCGGCCGCGCATCGAAATCTGGTACCGGACCAAGCTCGGCAGCTGCTACCTCGTCAACGGCTGGGAAACCATCGGCGAGACGCTCGACGAAAACAGTCCCGCCACCGATCGAGCCAATCTGCAGCTATTCAGGGCCGGAATCGATCTGAGCCGGCGGCTCGATACCTTCGACGTCAATCGTTACACCATCGGCACCGGCGCTGCCCAGCAGTCGACCGTTACGGTGCCCATCGCCAAGCTTTACACGCCAACGGTGAGCCTTCCGCTCGGAACTCCCACGATGGACAGGGCAAGGAGTCGCTACGCGAACGACGACCTGTCGACGGCGCTTCCGCGACACAGGGAGAGCGATCCGCCGGGATACTCCCCCATCGCCTGGATCCATGACCTGAACGTGCCGCAGGATCCGCCCTACCAGGCGGGCACGTACAAGGACCTCGCAGCGGTGGATCCCACGGCCATCGTGGCACGCGACGGCGATACCACGGTGGTGACGCGCAACGTTGCCATCGTCGGGCCGGCGACGAAGTGCGTTTCCGACGATGACTGCATGGTCGGACTTCGGTGCAACCCGATGCCCGACGTGAACATCGCTACCAGCGATCCGCCACCGGGCATGAACGTCGCCGACGTCGTCATTGCCCGTGAGGGCGGACCGCGCTGTGACCTGCCCCCGGTCGACCTCGGCACCTATTGCGCGCCCGGTGTCGCGCGCTGCGACGTTCAGGCGGCGGTGGGGAGCGAGAACGAGAAGCGACTGAAAGCCTTGGGCGTCACCGTGGCGGGGCCCCTCTTCACCATCCATGCCGATCTGAAGACGGCTCAGACCAATCTCAGCGACACCACCAGCCTCGCCATGGGTGTCGATCCGAAGATGCCGACTCGCACCGTCTCCATGGCCGAGCAAGCGGCGGCCCAGGCCGCCATCCCCGGCCTCCAAGCAACGGCGGATCAGCTGAGCGACCGGGTTGCCTATTACGACGGCTGGGGGTTCAAGAACGACCTCAGCGGGTACGGCTACATGTGCCATCCGCAGAGCGGGGGCGGTTTTTGTCAGATTCGTTGCGACGCCTTGGCCAGCAGCACGGTCACGCAAGTGGCGACGGAGCTGCCCGTCGTCGACGCCGCCGGCAGCGTCAGCCAAGTGAAATACACGTTCAATGCCGATTCCCGCTGCGGGGGCGCCAACATGCTTGGCTACCGCTGTCTTCCGACAACGATTCAACCGGACCGGCAACGCGTTTGCGCGCGCGAGTGCAATACGGGGAACATCGTCAGCCCGCCGGCCGTGAACCGCGCCCTTTGCGACTTTCCACTCAATTTGAAGCCTGCTGCGGACGGCAGTCCGAGCACGGCGTTTTCATTGAGCGAGGGCCTCCCGCCCGTGACGTCGATCGCTCGACAGTCGTGCAGCGTGACGCCGCTCGCCTTTCCGCTTCAGACATCGACGGGCGTCACGACGACGATTACCAGCTGCGCGTGGAATCCGGACCTCGAGCCTGGTGATCCAGCCATCTGGCCGGGCCAGTAATGGGAATACCTTGAAAGCCTTCATCAAGACGCAAAGACCGGTAACGAAGCTCGTAGCGGGTACGATCCTCGCGTCGGTCCTCGGCGCGAGTCGGGCATCGTATGCGGCGCCGCCGGAGCTCGTTTGTGCGGACAAGAACGACCGCAACTGTTTTCAGGACGAGATCTTCCTCCTGAACGGCAACGAGACCGTCGTCCGAAACGGCGAGTCCTTGCCTCTCGTGGGATGCAAGGCGAGCAACGATTGTTACATCACCAAGGTCGACGAGCTCTTTCAGCCGGTGGGGCTAGAGGATGCGGTGGCCAGGGCTCTGGAGATCATCAAATCCAAGGCCCCCACGCTCCCGGGCTGGGATGAGATCGTAGTCTTTACCGCCGACTTTGGCCCGGTGAGGCAGCCCGGGCCACTTTTTTTCCGAGTGAAGAACCAGGCCGGGGCGAGCGTCAATCGCGTGCGCAACATCGGCTTGGGCGACGTCGCCGAGCCCGATCCGGACAAGCCGTTCCTGGGCATCATCGACGGAGGCAACGTCAAGGCACAGGGGACCACTCCCGCCACGACGCTCTACGGGCCGTGTGGTCGTCTGCCGCGGCGGCTCATCGATGCGCCGCAGCTATCGGCCGAACAACCCGCCGGTGCCATTTGCAGCGCGGGGATCTATTCCTACTTCGACGCGTTGGCACAAGCGACGGCGGCTCTTTATGGGCCGCATTTGGCGTTCGGCGAGGGAGCACCCCCTCTCGTCACGTTGCCGACGATCAAAACCGTTTTGGTGACGGCCGCAGGCGCCTCCAAGTTCCCCATGAGCGGGATGTCGCTCGACGTCTGGAACGCCTTTCTCGATACCAAGGGGTCCCTGCTGGGGGGCAACACCTTCCGTGACAACGGGAACGCTACGTTCGAGGTCGCTCGGCCCCCCGCGTTTTTCGGCGTTTCTCCCCCTTCCGACGGTCGGCAAGTACTGCGGTTTCAACCGCTCGACCTCTATCTTTTGGGATTCGCGCCCTCGAGCGAGGTTCCACCTCTACAGTCATTCGCGAAGGCGCAGCCCGCTGATCTCTATTATCCCGCGCAAGACAAATTCAGCACCGTCGTCGGGCCCGGGATGGGAACACGCCTCGGGGGCGTGACGCTCCGTTCCAAGAGTGGTTTCCCCGAAACGATCCCGGTCTCGAACATCCTCCAGGCCAACGGCGGCGAGCGAGAACCGGCTGTTGCCTCGGCACCGCAGCATATCCGCCAGCTCTGGATTCTCGTCACCAAGCCCGACTTCTTGCGCGACCAGGTCGCATCCGAAGCCTACGACGCAGCGGTCAAGGCGTCTCCCGACGCGCCGCCCGACATGCAGAAAACGATCGACGACAGCAAAGCGGCGCAGGTCCGCGAGCAGGATACGGAGATCACCAATCTGCAGAAGTTCCGTCGCTCGTATAACCAATACTTTTACATGCTGGCCGGGTACCGAGGGCGCATCGTGACGACGTTCGAGGGTACCGTCGACGATACGGCCTACTGGGAGTTCGCCGACCCGACCGATGACGCCCAAGCGTTCACGCCGAATGGAATCGATTGGGAGATGCGAGGCGTGGTGCCCGTTCCCAACGGAGCTGGTACCCAACAGAGCGTCCTCACCGTGAAATACACGCCTGGAGAGGGGGGTTCGCTCTCCTATCAGGCAAGTGGCCCGGGCCTTTCCCTTCGTCTCCAGGGCTCGAAGGCACTCGCCGCCCCCAACAACGTGTTCAGCGTCCGGATGCGACTGCCGAAAAACGATGAGTTGCTCGGTAAGGTCAAAGCCTCCGTGGTGCTGGACGGACCGCAGGGATCGTACGCGTTCACCGTCCCCTCGCACCCCGACGCTTATCTCGTACCGGACGGGCGCTTTCGCAATTACTCGGTCCTCGTCTCGCAGAACATCATCGTCGATTCGTCGATGCCCACCGATGCGGGCACAGGCACACTGGTTCCCACCGAGAATACCGAGTTCACCGGCAAAGAGTACACCCAGCTGACCTTCACGCCTTCCAACATCGAGCTCTCCGATATCGACATCGAGTACATCAAGATCGGCAACAGCACCGACACGGCCGACGTCGACAAGGACTGTCAGGGCAACTACAAGCTCGACGGCGTCCTCGGCGCCGTGCCCACGGCGGTGCCCTTGTTCCCCCCCGACGACAATTGTCCGGGGTTCTTCAACCCTTCGCAAGTCGACGCCAATGGTGACGGGGTCGGCGACGACTGCGAGGACTTCGACGGCGACAAGATCCTCAACGCCTGCGACAACTGCCCCACGCAGACCAACGCCCGCCAGGAAGATGACGACAAGAACGGGCGCGGCGACGCATGCGACGGAAGCGAAGCCGGCGGCTGCACCGTGAGCTCGGCGAATCCAATTTCGACGACGAACAACATCGGCGTTCTGGGAGCCTTCGCATTGCTCTTACTTCGACGCCTTCGTCGAAAGTCCGGTTCCAACAGGAATGTAGTCCCTATCGGAAAGAACTGAAGATCGGTCGGTCGCGGAGCCGTCGTGGATCACGTGTTCTGATCCGATTGATTCTGACGGGTTGAAGGTAAGAGGAGAACGAAATGTTTAGATGGCTCCTGCTGATTGCAATTGCGATGGTAACGGTCCTGATCGGGCCGTCCCTCGCTCTTGCACAGAGCGGCGCAGCAGGTTCGATCGGCGGCACGGTGACGGACCAATCCGGAAATCCCCTGCGCGGCGTGAAAATCACCGCTACGTCGGACGTCTTGATGGGGCCTGGCAAGGTGGCCACTTCGAACGAAGAAGGCTCGTTCCACATCCAGGGCCTTCCTCCCGGAACTTCTTATAAAGTCACGGCCACGCAGGAGGGGATGAACCCGGCGGTTCTCGATAGCGTGGTGGTTGGAATTACCTCGACGACCGAGGTCAACATCCTCATGGAGGTCCAGGAGACCGAGGGGGAAACGATCACGATCATCGAGGCGCCGCCGATGATCAGCACTTCCAAGCCCGCCATCCAGACGAAGGTCGAGCTCAAGACGATTCAAGCCACACCTTCCATCGATCTCATCAACGTCTTCCGCGACGTGCTGGAAATGACTTCGGGCACGACAGCCAGCCGCCGCGTTCGCGGGGCCCCGGTTCGCGGCACCCTCTTCACGCAAGACGGGTTCGAAATCAAAGAGCAGTTCCCGTCCGCCCGGTCATCGGCGGCGCTCGAGATCCAGACCGCTGGCTACGGGGCCGACGCGCCCACGGCATCGGGTGGCGTCGTGAACCTGGTGACCCGATCGGGGTCCAACAAGACCGTCTTCGAAATGACGGCCGCCGGCGATGCCACCTTTGCCAGGCTGGGCCTGGATAGAGGCGAACCGTCGGCCGGCACCAAGCGCCTGCTCCTCAATCCGACGATTTCCGGGCCTATCGTCAAGGATCGTCTCTGGTATCACCTCAACGTGGAGACGCTCTTTCTCCAGCAGCCTCAGCCGCGCGACCCTTTGCTGGTGCTTCCGGAGACACAACCGTTCTTCAACGTGATTCCCAAAGTGACCGGCAAGGTCAGCTGGCAAGTCAACTCGCGCAACAAGATCGACGTGATCTTCAACGGCGACTGGCCCTATCAGCGAAACAACCGCACCAATGCAGGCATCTCCGACGAGGCGCAATCCGACCGTCTGGCCGAGCGCTATTTCACGGGCGTGGTCTGGCAATCCAGTTTGACCGACGCGCTCCTCTTTCGGTCCCAGGTGGGGTACGGCGCATTCCACGAGCACATCTACCCGTCCAACTGTCGCGGGCGGTCGTCCGATGCCGATCCCTGCTACGCGACACCGAACATCCGACAGCGAATCCCCACCGCTCTCGAGTACGGCAATTTTTCCACCCACAATCGTAACGACCTTCAATACGTTCAGTTCATCAATACCCTCGAGTATTTTCTGAGCACGAAGACCTTCGGCGATCACAACTTGAAGCTCTACGACAAGGTGTATGTCGAGGAGGACAAGCGCGATGTGTCGCAAAACGGCAATCTTTTCTACGAGTACGCAGGGACGCAAGCGACCAACACAACCACGTTTTATGCGAACGACCCCCGCCTGGAACCCCCTCGTTTCGGAAGCTTCGTCGGTAGCGTCAACGTCCTCAAGCACCAACTGACGGCGAGCGACACCTGGAAGATCAATCGTCGCTTCACGACCACCCCCGCGGTCTCGCTGGTTCAGGCGCGGGCCACCAACAGCGCTGGCAATTTCCCCTTCAACAAATCCGCCGTGGTGCCTGCCGTCTCTCTGGTGTGGGACGTCGAGGGAGACGGCAAGACCGTCCTGCGCACGAGCGGCAGCGTCTATGCGGACCTCGATCTCACGCTGGTGGGGCGCCACACCCTCGGCACCCAGGTATCGCAGCGCTGCGGCTGGAATCCGACGACGCAGCAGTTCGATCGTGATTGCGTCTTCAGCGGAGGAGCGACGAACACGGTCAGTCAGGATCTGAAGGTCCCGCGCACCTGGGAGGCTCAGCTGGGCGGCGCGCGTCAAGTGGCCCCGGGCGTGTCGGTCAGCCTCGACGGCATCTATCGCCTCTTCACCAACCAGTTCGAGGATTTCGAGACCAATCGAATCTGGAATGCTTCGGGAACGGCCGTCCTCGGGTACCGCAACGGGAGGCAAGAAACGATTCTCGATCTTCAGACGCCGAAGGAGGCTCGTCGAGAATATATCGGTGCAACCATCGCCGTAACGACGACCGGCGGTCCGCTGACGATGAACGCCGCCTACACCTTGTCGCGCTTGTACGGAACGGTGCTGGAGAGCTTTCAGAACACTGCGTCACCCACCGGCACGTATTACGGAACCATTCCCGGGCAGGACCCATTCCTCTACGGTCCTCTTGCCGACGACCATCGGCACGAGATCAAGCTTTTCGGCACTTACGAGGTGGCAGAGTGGCTCTCGGCGGGATTCCGATACACCTATTATTCGGCGAGCCCCACCAACCGCCTCTTTTATGATCCGGTTCTCGGCACCTATTCGTCCTATCGCGCGACGCCGGGCGTCGACCCTGGCTCTAACCTGAACGATCCATTGGATGACCGCGATCTCAGGCTGCCCGATCAGATGAGACTCGATCTCAGAATCATGGGCAGGCTAAGGCCGTTGATCGGTCGCACCCTCAACGTCTTCGTCGACGTTCTCAACGTACTGGGGCTTCGAACCGCGACGGCCTACGGCGTCGGCGATGGCCGCGACTTCGGCTTGATTACGACTCGCATGATTCCCTTTACATTTCGAGTCGGCCTCGATTTCAGCACCGACTCGGGCCCCGTCGTCGCTGTCCCTGCCCCCGCCCCTGCCCCGGTCGCCGGCGCGGCGCGCTGAAGAGTTTTCCGCTGGAGAAGTACGCGTGACCAAAAGAGCGTTGGAGAGAGGGATCGCCAGAACCGGTCGGGCCGGCTCTGTCTTATTGCTCTTGGTCTTCTGTGCCTCCCTGGGCTGCAGCCAGGTGCGCG
>Ga0193706_1000179_pt1 | contig 44516 bp, 40 predicted proteins | sample U3c1metaG_FD_160130 | JGI IMG/M metagenome (GOLD analysis project Ga0193706, IMG submission 160130) | Soil microbial communities from a riparian zone of the East river system, Colorado, United States - U3c1 | ecosystem: Environmental > Terrestrial > Soil > Riparian zone | place: USA: East River... | reverse complement strand
GAAGTACTTGAGCACCACGGCCATGATCACCGCGACGGCGAAGGCCTCGATGTTGTCGCGCCAGGGCGATTTGCGCTTCTTGGTTTCTTTGGCCTTCATGAGGCTTTTTCAGTCGTTGTCGTCGCCGCCGAGCACGGCGAGGAAGGCCTTCTGCGGGATGTCGACGTTGCCGATCTGACGCATGCGCCGCTTGCCTTCCTTCTGCTTCTCGAGCAGCTTGCGCTTGCGCGTCACGTCTCCGCCGTAGCACTTCGCGGTCACGTCCTTGCGCATCGGGGCGATGGTCTCGCGAGCGATGATCCGCGAGCCGATCGCCGCCTGCAACGCGATCTCGAACAGGTGGCGCGGGATCTCCTTGCGCATCTTCTTCAAGATCGCGCGGCCGCGGTGCTCGGCCTGGTCCTTGTGCACGATGCAGGTCAAGGCGTCGACCTCGTTGGAGTTGACCAGGATGCGCAGCTTGACCAGATCGCCCGGTTTGTAGCCGGTCAGATCGTAATTGAGCGTTCCGTAGCCGCGCGTCGAGGACTTCAGCTTGTCGAAGAAGTCGTAGATGATCTCCGAGAGGGGAATGTCGTAGGCGAGCTGCACGCGGGTGGGGGAGAGGTACTCCTGGCGCACGAATTCTCCGCGGTGGTCGGCGGAGATCGCCATCACGTTGCCGATGAACTCGGAAGGGATCATCACGCTGACCCGCGCGTAGGGCTCGTGCAGCTCCTCGTACTTGTCGGGCGTCGGCAGCTGGCCCGGAGAATGGATCTCCTCCTCGCTGCCGTCGGCGCGCTTGATCCGGTAAGTGACCGTCGGCGCGGTCTGGATCATGTCGATGTCGTGCTCGCGCTCGAGGCGCTCCTGCACGATCTCCATGTGCAGGAGACCGAGGAAGCCGCAGCGGAATCCGAAACCGAGCGCCTCGCTGGTGACTGCCTCGAACGAGAACGACGAATCGGACAGCGAGAGCGTCGCCAGGCCTTCGCGCAGACTCTCGAAATCACCTGAATTCGTGGGGAAAAAGTCCGCGTAGACCATGTGCAGCGGCGGGCGATAGCCGGCGAGCATCGCGACTTTCGGCCCCTTGTGGCGCGTCATCGTGTCGCCGATGCGCACGTCGCCGAGCTGCTTGATGTTCGAGATGAAGTAGCCGACCTCGCCGGGTCCGAGGGCGCCGCTGCGCTTCATCGTCGGCGTGAAGCGGCCGATGTCGATCGCCTCGTACACCTTGTCGGTGCCGAGCATGTGGATCTGCTCCTTCTCGCGGATCGTGCCGTCGACGACCCGCAGGTAGACCACGATGCCGCGGTACTCGTCGTAGACCGCGTCGAAGATCAGGCAGCGCAGCGGCGCGGCGGGATCGCCGGTGGGCGCGGGGATGCGCTCGACGATCCGATCGAGCAGCTCGCTCACTCCCAGGCCCGTCTTGGCCGACACGCGCACGGCGTCGATAGCCTCGATGCCGATCGAGTTCTCGATCTCCTCGCAGACGATCTCCGGCCGGGCGTGGGGCAGGTCGATCTTGTTGATCACCGGCAGCACGGTCAGGTTGCCCTCCACGGCGAGGTAGGCGTTGGCCACGGTCTGGGCCTCGACGCCCTGGGACGCGTCGACGAGCAGGATCGCGCCCTCGCAGGCCTGCAGGGACTTCTGGACCTCGTAGTTGAAGTCCACGTGGCCCGGCGTGTCGATCAGGTTGAGCTCGTACTCGACGCCCGCCACCTTGTGGTAGATCGTGACGGCGCTGGCCTTGATCGTGATCCCGCGCTCGCGCTCCAGGTCCATCGAATCGAGCAGCTGGGCGCGCATGTCGCGCTTGTCCACCGACCCGGTGATCTCGAGCATCCGATCGGCCAGGGTCGACTTGCCATGGTCGATGTGGGCGATGATGCAGAAGTTGCGGATGTGGCCTGTGTCCAAGATTCGTCCCTCGAGTCGGCGCCGGAATTCCGCAGGATACACGAAAGCGGGCCTCGATCGGCGCCGAACGGCGCGGGCAGGCGATTGAATCGTGCCGCAAGCGTCGTAACGGAGCCTGGCTCGATCACGACACCCCCGAGCACGCGTGCCGCGCGCGCTCGGGGGTGTCGTGATCGAGCCAGGCTCCGCTACGACAACTCGGCGGGCCAGCTCTCGAGCAGCGCGCGCATGGCGCGGCCGCGGTGCGAGACGCGCGCCTTTTCCGCGGGCTCCAGCTCGGCGAATCCGCGCCCGGTCTCGGCAAAGCCCAGCTCGGTGAAGAGGAACAGCGGGTCGTAGCCGAAATCGCGCGTGCCGCGGGGAGCTTCCAGGATCCGGCCGCTGGCGCTGGCTTCGACCGCGAGAGCCAGCTCGCCATCGGGCCGAGCGAGGGCCAGGGCGCAGACGAAGCGCGCCGCGCGCTGCTCGGGTCGGAAATCGCGCAGATCCGCCAGGAGCTTCGCGTTGTTTCCCGCGTCGTCGCCGTGCCGTCCGGCGTAGCGGGCGCTGAGCACGCCGGGAGCTCCGCCGAGCGCCGCGACCTCTAGCCCAGAATCGTCGGCGAGGCACCACAGGCCGCTCGCGAGAGCACCGGATCGGGCCTTCTTCGCCGCGTTGGCAGCGAAAGTCGGACGATCCTCGTCGACCGGGGGCAGGCCGCCGATCTCCGACGGGGTGACGACTTCGACCGCCAGGCCGCCGAGCATCGCCAGGAGCTCCGCGCGCTTCTTCTTGTTGTCGCTGGCGAGCAGCAGCCTGGGTTTCACGGCGCTTCGAGCGCCTGCTTCTGCAGCTCGAACACGCGCCGGATCCCGGCTTCGCCCAGACCGAGCATCGCTTCGAGCTCCGCGCGCGAGAAGGGCGCGCCCTCGGCCGATCCCTGGACCTCGATGAAGCGTCCGTCGCCGGTCATCACCAGGTTCATGTCGGTCTGGGCCGCGCTGTCTTCGGAGTAGCACAGGTCGCACAGGGCTTCGCCGGCGACGATCCCGACCGAGATCGCGGCCAGCTCGGTGATCAGCGGCCAGCCGCGCAGTACGCGCTTCTGCTCCATGTGCCGGAACAGATCGTGGAGCGCGACATAGGCGCCGCTGATCGCGGTGGTGCGCGTCCCGCCGTCGGCCTGGATCACGTCGCAGTCGATCCACACCGTGCGCTCGGTCAGCTTCTTCAAGTCGACCACGGCGCGCAGGGCGCGGCCGATCAGGCGCTGGATCTCGATGCCGCGGCCGTCGATCTTGCCGCTCTTGTCGCGCGATTTCCGCTGGGCCGTCGACGAGGGCAGCATCGCGTATTCCGCGGTCAGCCAGCCCTGGCCCTTGCCCTGCAAGAAAGTCGGCACGCCGTCGGTGTACATCGCGGTGCACAGGACCTGGGTGTTGCCGCACTTCGCGAGCACCGAGCCGGGCGCGATCGCTGTGAACTTGCGCTGGAACGTGATCGGCCGCAGCTCCTGCGCGGCCCTTCCATCGAGGCGAGTCATGGCTTTCCCCCGATCGGGGGCGAAGAGTGTAGCGATTCCGAGCCTGGTGTCCTGTCTCCTCGGTCCGAGCACACGTCTCGGGATCAGCACGCTAGCCGGCGATCTCGATCAGCGCGCGCACGTGCTCGAGGCGCACATGACGCAGCGTTCCGTCGGCGAGCTCGACGCCGACACCCTTGGAAAGCCCGAGCTCGCGCCACGAGCCTTCGATCTCGCTGTCGCCGCTCTGCACGCGCACGCGGCGGTTGGCGAGGCCGGTTGCGGAGAAGTAGGCAGTCACGGTCGCGGCGGGATCGCGCTCGACGCGCTCCATTTCGCGCGAGAGGTGCGGCAGGAGCAGCGCGAGAACGGCGCGAGGATCCGTGTCGATGCCGCACAGGGCGAGGCTGGTGACGGCGCGGACACCTGTCAGCTCCGGCGGGAATTCGCGCTGGCCCACGTTGATCCCGATCCCGACCACGCAGTGCGGCGAGGTCGGATCGAGCCCGCGGGTTTCCGCGAGGATTCCGCACAGCTTCGCGCCGCCGACCTGCAGATCGTTGGGCCATTTGAGCTCTGCGCGCGCGAGACCCTGCTCGCAAAGCGTCGCGAGCACGGCCAATCCGGCGCCCATCGTGACGGCGGCGGGCTCCAGGAGTCGCGCCGTCCTGAGCACCAGGCTCGCGTAGAGGCCCTGGTCCGCGGCGCTGAACCACCTCGCTCCTCGCCGGCCGCGGCCCGCGAGCTGCTCGCGCGCCACGTGCAGGTCTGCGTGCCGGGCCACGCTGGCCGAGAGGGCTTGGAAGGCCCTTTCCGAGGTCGAATCGACCACGGAGTGCTCGAAGATCCGGAACTCCATGCGGGCAGGAGTGTTCTTGCTTAAGCTCCCAAGGTCCAGACCCGGTCGTCCCACTTTTCGAGAACCCCCATGATCAAGCCCATTCTCCTGACTTGCGCCGCGCTCTTCGCCGCGGGAACCCAGCTCGCGACCGATTACTCCGCCGACAAGGGATTCAAGGTCGAGTTCGAGAGTTCCTTGTCGATGAAGACCACGTCTTCGTCGATGGAACGCGACGGCGAGCCGGTCGAGGGCCGCGGCATGGGCGGTGGCGCCTCGAGCCAGAGCCGCAAGGCCGTGTACGTCGACAAGATCGTCGCGGCGAAGGACGGCAAGCCGAGCAAGGTCACGCGCGCCTTCGAGACGCTCGCCGGCTCGAGCACGACGACTCGCGGCGAGGAGGAAAGAACCACCGACTTGGATCCGCCGCTCGCGGGGGTGACCTTGAGCTTGGAGCGCGCCGAGAACGGCGATGTGACCGCCAAGGTCGTCGATGGGAAGGCGCCTTCGGACGATGCGGCGCTCGAGGGCCATCACATGGAGCTGGCGCTCGACGCCCTGCTTCCCGATGGGGAAGTGGCGGATGGCGCGAGCTGGGAACCGAACAAGGATGCGGTGCGGCGCGCGCTGATGCTCGACATGGAGAAGGCGCTGTTCCCTCGTCCCGCGCCCCCTGAGGGCGAAGCGGGCGGTGGCGGAGGCGGCGGTGGACGGCGCGGCGGATTCGGTGGTGGCGGCGGCGACGGTCGTCTGCTCGACATGGCCGAGTGGGAAGCGAAGGCGACCTTGACTGAAGAGAAGGCCGAGAAGGACGGCGTCGCCTGCCGCGTGATCGCGATCGAGCTCAAGGCCAAGGGCGACATGCCGGATCCGCCGATGGGCGGCCGCCGCGGCCAGATGTTCGGGAACGAGAGCGACTCGGCGGTGTTCGGCAACACCTACAAGATCGAGCTCGAGGGCAAGCTCTACTTCTCGACCGCGGAGAAGCGGCCCGTCGCCCTCGAAGTCGAAGGCAGCATGAGCCAGGAGACCGATCGCGAGTTCGAGCGCGAAGGCTCGACGACGCGCATGCGCTCAACGCGCGAGGGCACTTACAAGCAGACCGTCGCCATCTCGCGTCCGTAGTTTCGTCGTAACGGAGCCTGGCTCGACCACGACACCCTCCGTCTCGCGCTGCGCGCGAGACGGAGGGTGTCGTGGTCGAGCCAGGCTCCGTTACGACAGGGCTTGCAGGACGTCGGCTTCGAGATCGCGGATGGACTCGATGCCCGCGGATAGCCGGATCAATCCAGGCGGCGCGGTCTCGCCGTTCCAGCGCGCGCGGCGCTCCCAGGAGGATTCGACGCCGCCGAAACTCGTGCCCGGACGGATCAATCGGGCGGCGGCGACCACGCGATCCGCCATCTGCGCTCCGCCCTCGACCTCGAAGGAGAGCAGCGGCCCGAAGCCGCCACTCATCTGAGACTCGGCAAGGGCGCGAGCCGTCAAGGCAGGGTAGTGGACCGCCGCGACTTTCGGATGGCGCGCGAGCAGCTCGGCGAGGGCGAAGGCGTTGCTCGATTGCCTCTCGATCCGTAGCGGCAGGGTCTTCAGGCCGCGCAAGGCGATCCAGGCTTCGAAAGGCCCCGGGATCGCTCCCGCGTTGTAGCGCCAGGCCCGCACGCGCTCGTGCAGCCGCTCGTCGCGCGTGGTCACGCTGCCGAGGATCACGTCCGAATGTCCAGACGAGGCCTTGGTCAGCGACGTGACTACCAGGCTAGCGCCCAGATCGAGGGGGCGTTGCAGAGCCGCGGTGGCGGTCGTGTTGTCGACCACGTAGGGCGCGCCATGGCGCTTCGCGATCGCCGCCAGCCGGCGCAGATCGTGCACGACGAGGCGCGGATTGGTCGGCGATTCGCTCCACAGGATCGACGGGCCGCGAGCGAGCTCGCGCTCGACCGCCGCGAAATCCGCGTGGTCATTGATCACCAGCTCCACGCCGCGCGCCACGAGCATCTCCGCCTGCTTGCGCAGGCCGTAGTAGGCGTCGCGAGCGAGCACCAGCCGCGGATGCGTCTCGGCCAGAGCGAGGATCGTCGCGAAGCAGGCCGCCAGGCCCGATGCGAAACTCGTCGCGCGCGCGTCCTCGAGCTCCCCGAGCGCGCCTTCCAGCGCTTCCCAGGTCGGATTCCCGCCGCGGCCATACGCATAGGCGAGCGAGCTCGGATCTCCCTCCGAAAGATAGAACGAAGCGAGCTGGATCCCCGCCGCGCTAGGACTCCCGCCCTCGCGCGAAGACCCCGCATGCGCCGCCCGTGTTGCAGGATCGTCTTTCACGTACCCGGTATTCCACCACCATCCTGAACCTGCCACAAACACGATCGCGCGCGACCCCGAGGGTCGCGCGCGATCGTGTTTGTGGCAGGTTCAGGATGGTGGTGGAATACCGGGTACGGGCTAGGCGATGAATCCGCCTGACTTCGGGCCGAGCAGAGCTTTCAGGCGCGACATGACGTTGGAGTGGATCTGGCAGACGCGGCTTTCGGTCAGGGCGAGCATCTCACCGATTTCGCGCATCGTGTGGCCGATCTGGTAGTACTGCTCGATGATGAACTGTTCCTTGTGCGTCAAGGAGCGCGTGATGTATTTCAGCATGTCGCGCTTGTTCATCTCCTTGATCGGGTCGACCGAGCTCTGATCCTCGACGATGTCGATCTTCTCCATCGACGAGTCGTCGTCGTGGTCGTTCCAGCGCTCGTTGATCGAGGTGATCTGCTTCGCGCGCGATTCGTCGATCTCGGTGATCAGCTCCTCGTGGTCCATCCGCAGATACGTCGCGAGCTCGGCGTGGGTCGGCTCGCGGCCGTACTCGCCGCGCAGCTTCTGGAAAGCCTTCTCGATGCGGCCAGCCTTGAGGCGCACCAGGCGCGGCACCCAGTCCTGCGAGCGCAGCTGGTCGAGGATCGAGCCGCGGATGCGCGTCGTGCAGTAGGTCTTGAACTTGATGCCGCGATCGGGATCGAAGCCGCGGATCGCGTCCATCAGCCCGAAGACTCCGGCGCTGATCAAGTCGTCGAGCTCGATCGACTTCGGAAGCGTCTGCAGGAGCCGCTCGGCGATGTGCCTGACCAGCGGGTAGTGCAATTCGAGCAGCGCATTGCGCAGCAGCTCGGACCAGGCCGGGTCGTCGTTCGCCTTGCGCGCCTTGCGATACAGGGCCCAGACGTCCTCAGTCTGCATGGCCTTGAGATCCTCGAGCGTCGGCTGCTTGGGAATCTCGGGCAGGCGCGATTTCTTCGCCGCCGGTTTCTCGACCGGCTTGGGCTCGGGCTTCGCAGCGGGTTTCGCCGCGGGCTTGCTCGCTCGCGCGGTGTTTCCCTTGGAAGGCGCGCTGGCTTGTTTTTTCATGGCGCTGTGCCTGTTCGCGGCCGGCGCCGAGGTTTTTTTCTTGGTGTCGCGAGCGTTCTTCTGCGCGCTCGCGCGATGCTTGGCGGCGCTCGTGGGCAGCGCGGGAGCGGGTTCGACGGATCTGTGCACAGAGGTCTTCCTGGCCGGCGAGCTTTTGGGCTGCTTCTTGGCGCTCATGGACGGGCGGCGATCGTAGGCGCGCGCAAGCGAGCAGAGCTGCTTTGCGAACGCGAGTCGCACTGGATCGACAGGCAGGCGCCGCGGGCTCCAATTCGGCCCATGGTCTAGTACCGGATCAGGGAATGCACGGGGAGCGAACCCAGGCGCGCGCGTCCTTTCAAGAACGCGAGCTCGATCACCACCAGGCCTGCGACCGGCTTTCCTCCGATGCGCCGGATCAGATTGGCCGCGGCAGCCATCGTGCCGCCGGTTGCGAGCAGGTCGTCGACGATCAGGACGCGCTGGCCGTCGCTGACCGCGTCGACGTGGATCTCGATCGTGTCCTGGCCGTACTCGAGCTCGTAGGACTCGTTCGCCGTCTTGTACGGCAGCTTGCCCGGCTTGCGGATCGGCACGAAGCCCTTGCCCGCTTTCAGCGCCAAGGCCGTGCCGAAGATGAATCCGCGCGATTCGATGCCGCAGACCACGTCGTAGCTTTCCGCGGGCACCGCGCGATCGAGGCGAGCGATCGTCTCCGCGAGCCCCTGGGCACTCTGCAGCAGAGGCGTGATGTCCTTGAACAGGATCCCTGTCTTCGGGAAGTCGGGCACATCGCGGATCAGCTTTTCGATCACGGGCTTTTCGGGGGCTTTCGCCGGGTGGCGCCTGGGAATCCCACGCGCCGTGGCGCGCGCTGTCTACATCGCTTCCAGCGCCGTGATGCCGAGGAGGCCTAAAGCATTGCCCAGAACGGACTTGGAGGCGCGGATGAGTGCGAGCCGCGCGGCCGTGGTGGGGGGCGCCTCGCCGAGCACGCGATTCTCGGCGTACCAGGAATTGAGATCGCGGGCCAGGGCGAGCAGATAGTTGGAGATCTCCGAGGGCTCGCAATGGGCCGCCGCGCTGCGCACCACGTCCGAGAGCCGCGAAAGGCGCATCAGGATGGCGCCGGCGCTCTCCAGGACTGCCCAATCCGGATCGGCCTGGCCTTCGCCGCCCGCCGCCGCCTTGCGCAGGATCGAAGCCAGCCGTGCGTGGGTGTACTGCAGATAAGGCCCAGTCTCGCCCTCGAAGGAGAGGATCTCGCCCTTGTCGAACACCACGTCCTTGATGCGCTCGCGCTTGAGATCGTTGAACACGATCGCGCCGACACCGACACTCTCGGCGACGCGCTCAGCATCGGCGATGTCGGGATTCTTCTCGCGGATGATGCGCCGCGCCTCCTCGACCACCTCGTCGATCAGATCGTCGAGCACGAGCACCGCGCCCTTGCGGCTGGCGAGCTTCACGCGGCCGGGACCGAGCAGCAGGCCGAAGTCGACGTGCTCGACGCGCGGCTCCCATTCGACCTTCATGCGCGCGAGCACCGCCTTCAATTGACGGAAGTGCAAGCGTTGCTCGGAGCCGACGACGTACAGGCAGCGCTCGAAGTGGAATTCCTCGTAGCGTTGGAAAAGCGCCGCGAGATCGCGCGTCGCGTACAGCGTGGTGCCGTTGGTCTGTCGCAGCAGGCAAGGCGTTTTCGCAAGACCTTTGTCGACGCTGGACAGGTCGACGATCAGCGCGCCCTCGGAGATCTCGGTCACGCCGGAATCCTGCACACGGCGCAGGGTCGGCTCGAGCAGGGGCTCGTAGAAGCTCTCGCCGCGCACGAATTCGTGGACGATGCCAAGTCGCTTGTACGTCGCGTCGAAACCGCGCAGGGAGATGGCCGTCACCCAACGCCAGATCTCGCGCACCTCGCCCTCGACGCCGCTCTCGAGCTCGCGGTAGGCGGCGATCGACTCCTCGCGGAAAGCCGGATCGCTCTCGACCGCCGCCTTGCTGCGCTGGTAGAGGTCGAGCAGACCGCGCACGGGATCGCCCTCGAGATCGACTTCCGCGCGCCAGCGACGGATCGCGACGACCAGGCCGCCGAACTGCGCGCCCCAGTCGCCGATGTGGTTGATGCCGATCGTCGTGTAGCCGAGGTGGCGGAAAATGCGCGTCAGCGAAAGCCCCAGGATCGTCGAGCGGATGTGGCCGACGTGCATCGGCTTGGCGATGTTCGGCGAGCTGAAATCGATCACGATCTTCTTGCCCGCGCCCTCGGCCGAGCCGCCGTAGGCCGCGCCCGAAGCCGTGATCTCCGCGAACACCGCTCGCGCCAGGGCCGGCCGCGCGATCCTGAAGTTGACGTAGGGGCCGGTCGCGAAGGCGCTGACCTGGTCCACGGCATGGGGACCGCCCGTGTTCAAGAGTCCCGCGAGCTCTGTTGCCAGCGCGGCCGGCGAGACTTTCTTCTGCTTCGCGAGCAGGAAACAGGGCAGGGCGAGATCGCCCAGCTTGTCGTCGCGCGGAGAATCCAGCCGGACCGATTCGACTTCGAGGCCTGCCGCGGCCGCGATGGCGGCGCGCAATCGATCGGCGAAAACTTGCATTGGCCAAGCAGTTTAGCGAGCTGGAGGCGCGGCGCGGAAAGCAAACTTGCCGCTCGAGCGCGAAGTGTCACCGGAGCGCGCGAAGTCGATCGCGCGGCTCACAGCGAGTTTCGAGGATCACTTCGCGCGGATCTTCTCGATCATCGCGCGCAGATCGTCGGCCTGCGGATGCTCCGGAGCGATCTCGAGCGCGCGCTGCAGGAAGGGCAAGGCCTCCTTGCCCTGGCCCTGATTCAGGAGCAGGACTCCGATCGAGTAGTGTGCTTCGAAATCGCGCGGATTCAATTCGCACGCTTTCTGCAGCAGCTCCAGCGCGCGCTCGTTCTGTCCCATCAAGGCCAGCACCTTGCCCTTCTGCAACAACGCCGGCTCGTAGGTCGGCGCCAGCTTGAGCGCGCGATCGAACCAGCCCAGGGCGGCACCGCCCTCGCGATTCTTCGCGGAGACCTGTCCCATGACCATCAGCACGCGCAGATCGTCGGGCGCGATCGCCAAGGCTTTTTCCAGGGTCCGCTTGGCGGCCGCCAGCTCGCCCATGTCACCCAGCACGCCCGCGTACAAGGCCAGGGTGTCGACGTCGTCGGCCTTGAGCGCGAGGGCGTGCTCGAAGGCCGTCTTTGCGGCGGTCAGATCATTCTTTCGAGTCTCGAGCTGGCCGAGCTCGTACCAGGCTTCGAGGTGCTTGGGATTGATGTCGAGAGCCTTGGAGAATCTCGCCTTGGCCTGGGCGAGCTCGCCCTGCTCCATCAGCACGACCCCCGCGCCGGTCAAGGCTTCGTAGCTGTACGGGAAGTAGGTCGAGGTCTGGTCGAAGACGGCGAGGGCTTCGTCCAGAGTCGTCTCCTCGTAGCCGCGCAAAGCCGCGAAGAAAAAGAACCAGCCCAGCCCCAGGTTTGCCTGCAAGCGATCCTCGTTGGTGACGAGCACCTCGGGATCACGCTTTCGGTCGGGACCCTTGAGCCCCAGCTCCAGCGAGTGCTCGATCGCGACCTTGGCCTGCTGCAGGAACTCTAGCTCCTGCGAGCGCCGATAGTCCTGGAGCATGATGCGACCCAGTCCCCAGGCGACGTAGGGACTCTTGGGATTGTCGGTGTACGAGGTCGAGAAGAGCGTGCGCTCGCTCTCCCAGACATGGGTGCGCTCGCGCGAGCGCCAGGCGTAAGGCACGGCGATCAACAGCAGGAGGAACAGGCCGACTTTCTTCAGCTCGAGCCGCGTCGCGAGCTGGGCCACGGCGCTGACCAGGAACAAGGCGAAGCCGAAAACGCCGAAGTAGAGATAGCGCTCGGAAAGCGAGAAGCGGCCGAGGGCCTCGATGCGCAGCATGGCCGGCAAAAGCGCAGCCGGAATCACGAGCAGTCCCGCGAGGATCGTGCGTGCGCGCCTGCGCCAGGCCCAGATCGCGAGCACCGTCCAGATCGCGATGCACACCACACCGGTCCACAGAGCCGCGTCGTCCCAGGCGATTTCCGGCCGCGTGTCGCGGAACAGATTGAGGTGCTGCGGCCAGGCCATCAGCGCGAGCCCGCCGCCGAACAATTCGACGCGCAGGCTGATCTCTCTCCCCGTCGTCAGCCCGAGCTGCCCGGTCGTGCGCTCGAATCCGGCCAGGATGTCGCCGAAAACCACGACGCGAGCGGCGTAGTACAGCGCGAAGGCCGCGAGCATCGTCGCGTAGGGCCGCACGAAGGGACGCAGACTGCGCCACAATGGCTCGTTCGTGCCCGCGGCCGGTCTGCGGCCGAGATCGATCACGAACAGCAGCGGCAGCATGGCGATCGCGCTCTCCTTGGAGAGCAAGGCACCAATGAAAAGCGCAGCGCTGAGCAGGGGCAGTCCGCTGCTCCCGCGCTCGCGCCAGGCCACGAAGGCGAGCAGTGAGCCCAGACCGAACACCGTCTGCAGGGGATCGTTGATCGAGGAGATCCAGGCGACGGCCTCGACCTGCACCGGATGCAGGCCGAACAGCAGGGCGACGAGGAAAGCGATCGCGAGGTCGCGGGTCAGCCGCCAGGCGAGTGCGAAGACCAGCGCCACCGCCGCGACGTGCAGCGCGAGCGACAGGGCGTGGAAGGCCGGCGGCCAGCCGCCTCCCAGCGCATGGCCGAGGTAGAGCGCGAGGGTCGTGAACGGCCGCCAGTAGCCGACATAGCGCGAGGACCTGGCGTCGAGGAAATCCCAGTAGCTGTCGCCCAGCGAGTGCCACATCTGGCCGAAGCTCGCCAGGTTCGGGTTCTGCGCGACGAGCCACAGGTCGTCGTAGACGAATTCGCCGCGCAGCATCGGCCAGAGCGCCGCGCACACCGCGAGAGTCAGCAGGGCGAGTGCAAGCGCTCGCCGCGCGAGCGGTATCGCATCCGGCGGCGCGTCCCTGGTTTCGGGCTCTTGCATGGGCAACATGTACCTGTCTCGGGTCGGCTCAGCAACGCGTGTGCCGGGCAACTTCAGGTATCTTCGTCGCATGGCCATCGCCCGCTTCGCCCTGTGTGCAGTCCTCGCCTTCCAGGTTCCCGCGCCAAAGCCCGCCCCGGCGCCGGAATCTCCGCCTTCCCTGGTCGCGCGCATCGCGGTGATCGGGGCGAGCGCTTCCGCCGGATACAAGCTGCACGTGACGCTCGCGGACGCGCTCGATGCGCAGCTCGCCGCCGTGCACGATGCGCCCAAGTGCTTCGCGACCGAGACGCTCTTCCTCGAGCCCCTCTCGATCGGTGAAGAGCAGGTCGCGCGCGCGGCAGCCATCGCGCCGACTCTGGTGGTCGCCGCCGATTTCCTGTTCTGGTTCGGCTACGGAGAAGTCAGCGGCGGCGAGCCGGAGCGGCTCGCCAATCTCGACCTCGGCTTGGAGCTGCTCGACGGCATCACCTGTCCCTTGATCGTCAGCCACTTTCCCGACATGACTCCCGCGGTCGGAAAGATGCTGATGGCGAGCCAGATGCCGAAGCAGGAGACGCTGGCCAAGCTCGACGCACGGCTGGACGTCTGGGCGGCGAAGCGCGGCCACGTCGCCTTCGTGCAGATGCCCGAGATGCTCGTCAGGCTGCGTCTCGAGGAGCTGCTGACGGTCGGCGGCGTCGAGTTCAAGGGCCCGGCGTCGAAGCGGCGCCTGATCCAGAGCGACGAGCTGCATCCGACGGCCGAGGGACTCGGCGTGCTCGCGCGCCTGTGCATCGACGCGGCCTGCGGGCCCACCGTCGGCGCGAAGCCCGCGGAGTTCCGACTCGAGCTGTCGCCGGTCCTCGACTCGCTGCGCGAGCTCGACGAATCGCGCGCGAAGGCCCTGCGCGGCGAATCGCAGCCGAATCGTTAAGCCGGCAGCGAGCTGGCCGCAGTCTCGCTGCGCGCCGTCAGCGCGTCGAGTCGCACCCGGGCCTCGCCGTCCCAGGGCTGTGCGGCCATCGCCGTCGCCCAGTCCATGGTGAAGCGCGCGTTGATCTCGCTCAGCGGGTTGAGCACGCTCGCCACGCCGCCGGGAAGCTTGTGGCGGTAGGCGTCGATTCCGAAAGGCCCGAAGTAGCCGGCGCGAGCGATGGCAGCGCCGGCCAGGGCCACGGCTTCCTCCAAGCGCACGTCGTCTTCCCGCGATACGCCGCCGAGCTCGGCTCGCTCGGTGCGAGTCCAGGCGCCGTGCTCCGTGGTCGCCTGGAAGCAGGGCGGCGAGATGGTGATCGCTCCATCGGGTCGCACGAAGGCGGACCTGGTGTATTCGACGGTCACCGAAACCCAGGGCTCGATGACCAGGGTCCCGCGGCGCAAGGAGGCCGCGAGCCAGGCGCGCTCGTCCGTCGTCGGCAGCCCGGCGCGCAAGCGGCGGCGGCCGCGACCTGCGGCGCCGAACGTGCGCCGCACGAGCCAGCCGTCCGTCGCGGGCTTGGCGAGCTGCGTCAAGGCGGCGTCGATCGAGTCGACCGTGTGCTTGGCGAAGCTCGATCCAGCGAGAGGCGCGCGCACGCTTGCCGCGAAGCCCCGCGCATTGACGCTGCGCAGGACTTCGAGCGGCGGCGCAGCGATCGGAATCGCTCCGGCCCGCTTCAAGAGAGCGAGCGCGGTCGGCGTCGGGCTCCACGCGAACCCTGGTAGGCCACGCGCGAGTCTCGCAGCATCGCGCCCGCCTTGGAGCAGCTCCTCGGTCACCAGGACGTCGTGCGGCCCGACGAGCTGTCCAATCAACCGCTGGCGTTCGCGCGCAACCAGCTGCTTCAAATGCAGCGTCGGCGCGTAGCTGCGCGCCGCTTCGAGCTCGTGCTCGGCATCGAGGTTCAAGACCCAGGCGCGCGGAGTGGGGGACTCGCTTGTCATCGATTCAAAAAAGCGATCGGCGTGCCGCAGAGCGCGACACGCCGATCGTAAATCATGCTCCTGCTGGAGCTGGAATCTCAGGGGCAGAACTTCAGCTGGTTCGCTCTCGACAGGCTGACGGCGATGCCATCAGGCGACTGCGGGTCGCGCGACCAGACCTGGAACCAGCGGTAGCTGCCCACTTCGAAGGCTCCGAAGGTGAGCGGCTGCGAGCAGTAGCCGAAGGTGTCGAAAATGAACGGCGGGCTGCGGATGATCGGCCCGAGCAGGCACAGCGTGCCGCCCTGGAACGGCGTCGTGGCGCTGCCGTTGTCGCTGTGCAGGAACAAGCCCGGCTTGTTCGGCACTCCGTTGTTGCACTCGATCGTCATCGAGCCGCCGCTGATCGTCAGGCTGTTCGAGCCGACGAACGTGATTTCCGGCACCAGGCCCAGGGAGTTGATCTTGCCCGTGCAGTACGGCAACGGCGCAGGGCAAGCGACCGGATCGAAGGGGAATGCATTCGAGATGCCGACCCCGTTCGCGATCCCCGTGTTGCGCACGATCAGCATGCCCTTGCCGGCCGTCGGCGGAACATTGACGTCGATCGTCGTGTTGCCGTTGGCGGAACCGAGACCGCCGACCTTGATCGGCACCGCGCTGGCGGACGCGGTCGCAGAGAGCGGCGTGAACCAGACTTCATTGCCGCCAAGGCCGAAGTTGGTGCCCGTGATCCGCATCGGCGCGCCGCTGCCCGCGAAGGCAGTGATCGTCAGCTTGCTCGCCGACTTCAAGCCGTAGAGGGCCTGCACGCCGTTGATGTCGTCCTGCTCGATCGAGCGGATGGCGGTGTTGAGCGGTGAAACCGAGGCTTCCATCGTGGTGCCGGCCGTGCCCGAGTGGCCTAGACCGAGGGCGTGGCCGTACTCGTGGCAGGTGATGCCTTGCAGGTCGAAGCTGCTGTTGCCTCCGACGATCGAGCCCGGACCGTCGTGCCAATCCCAGACCGAGTAGAACAGGATGCGCCAACCGCCCGGAGTTCCGGGGAGCTCGGTGAAGGCGAGCACGCCTCCCTGCGAGCCGGCGAGCTCGGACATGATGTTGTTGCCCATCACGCCGGACGAGGTGGCCAGACCGGAGAAGGCCGCGTCGAAGTTCGCGTTGCCCGAGCCGATGATCGGCTGGGTGGGGTCACCCTGGCCGTTGCCCATCGGTTGAGAGGCCCATTCCGCGGCGCCCTTCCACAGGGCCATCACGGCGCCGAGCGCGCCGGGATAGTTGGTCGACGGCGTGGTGTTGTTGTTGGCGTTGGCGTCCGTGAAGTTGTTGAAGACGCGGAAGTCGCGGTCGAACGGGCTCAGCAGGTTGCCGTCGAACGAGTAGGCGCTCAGATTGGAAGCGCTGAAGAAGATCGCGCCCGAGGCGAGCACGGTTGCCGGAAGGATCAAGTGGAGTGCTTTCATGGTGGTGTCTCCTACTTGCCTTCGCGCAGGTTCTTGAGGCGCGTGATCTCGGTGTCGAGCTCGTCGAGCTTCCAGTTCTTCGACAGGGCGTATCCGTTGCCGCGGCCGAGCACGACGCTGGCGCCGTTCTGCGTGAACACGCGGTACAGCCCGCCGTGCCATGCATAGAGCACGTTGCCCGAGATGCCGTTGCCCAGGTCGTCGACGTGCTTGTAGAAGGCGACCACCTGATTGCCGACCTTGACGTCGTCGGCTGCCGGGGCCTCGGAGTTGTGGGCCCCCTGCGTCGGCGAAATGAAGCCGCCGCCGAAGGTCACCTCGACCGTCTTGGGCAGGTCATTCGAGAGGGAGCGGCCGGTGATCGTGATCGTCGTGAAGTAAAGCTCCGGGACCTGGCCGACCTTGTTCCCGTCGGTGCGGAACACCTTCGAGGCGGTGATCGTGCCGAGCACGGCGTCGTCCGTGACCGCGACCATCTGAGGGAGGTCGAGCCGGACGATCTGCGCCAGACCCACCCCGGCGGCGGCAATCAGTGCCAACGCGGTGAGGGCGCGCGGTATGCGGAATTCCATGTTGTGCTTCCTTGGCGTTCGAGAGACGTATCCTGAGCGTCTGGGCCGCGGCGGAACTGCACGTCCGCGATGGGGCAACCCAAGCTCTAGAAAGGATACCAGGACCTGACAAACCTAGCGCCGACCTCGATCGGGCGCTTGGCGAGGCCTGGCGAGCGCGGTCCGGAGGTCCACGGTCCGTCGGCGCTCAGTGACCCTCGGGCGTACCGAGTTCCCCCGGGATTCCGAGGGGCGGCGGGAGCGGCGGGTAGGGGCCCGAGCCGCGGTAGGGGACGAGTTCCGTGTCGTCGGGATGGTCGCGCAGCATTTCCTCGAGCCAATCGCGTGCGCGCTCGTCGCCGGCCAGGACGGCTGCGATCGCTCGCAGTCTCAGCGCCTGCGGATGACCGGCCTGAATGACGAGCAATTCATCGGCTGTCCGGAGGGAGGCGGCCGATTCGCCGGCGCGCAGGAGAGCTTCGGCGAGCCACAGTCGGGCCTGGAGGTCGTCGGGGTTCGCTCGCACGACGTTCCCGAGTCGGCGCGCAGCCGCGGCCCACTGCATGAACTCCCAATCCGCAGCCGCGGCGGCGCGCTGGAGCACACCCCAGGTTGGATAGCGATCGGCGATCGGCTGCGCGAAGCCGGTCAGACCGTCGATGTCGCGCTTGCCCTGCAGCGTCGTCGCGAGGAACTCGTCGAGCTCACGCTCGAAGCCGCGCGGCTCGGCGGAGAGTCCGGAATGGCGCAAGAGTTCGATCGCGGAGGCGTCGAGCTCGGTCCTCTGCGCGCGGCTCTCGAAGGGCGAGCTCGGCGCCTGGGCCTTGCAGATCAATTCGGCGGCTCGCGCAGCCGTGCTCGGCTCCCCGCGGACCAGTCGCTGCGCCGCGCGGATCCGCGCTTCCTTCTCTCGCTCGGGCAGGGAGCGCAGCACCTGGGACCAGGTCCCGAAGCGAAGTCGCGATCCGGCCGCGGTCGAGCTCTTGGCGTCGACGCCGGTGCCCACGCCGATCCGGAAATTCTCGACGTGGCTGAAGCCAGGGCTCACCCGATTTCCCCATTGGAGCTGAGCGATGTTCTGGTGCGCGGGGAGCCAGCCGATGACGGGGAACTCCCCTATGCCCTCTTCGCTGCGGTCCAGGCACGTCAACGTCCGCGAAGCGGTCTCGACCGCAGGGCAGATCACGACTCCATCGTTGGAGCTCGCCATCCAGGTCCAATCGTGCACGATCTTGAATCCCTCCGGAAAGCCCTCGTCCGCGAAGAGCGCCTTCTCCACCTCCGGAGCCAGACGCATCCACGGGCTCATCGCCCATACCATCCGGATGTCGCGCTGCCGAAGTTGCGCTGCGCGAGCCGGGGTCAAGAATCCCGCGATCGCAAACGAGGGCTCGTCAGTCCCCTCTGTAGATTCGCGGATGTCGAGTTGATCGGCCTGCGTCTCTTCCAATGTAGGCGTCAGCCTGCGCCGATCGAGCGTCGCAATCCGTCCGCGACCGCCTTGCAGCTCGACCGTGAGCAGACCTTCGCCCGTCTCGCGGATCCACTCGACGCGCGGCGGTGCGGCTTCCCATGGTGAGAGGGGCAGCACCGAAGGCGCGTCCGAGCTGCGCGCGACGAAAATCCAGACTCCCGCGCAAAGCGCGATGCTCGCGCGGCCTCTCCACGAGGCACCCCTGGTCGTGAATGCGCCGAGCAGAGCTCCGGCGCAAGCGAGCACGGCGCCCATCGCCGCTCGTTCCGATGCCTGGCGACCCACCTGTTCGGCCGTGGTCCCGCTGAACCCCGACTGCATCCAGAAGTCGCTTTCGCATGCCATCGCCGCGAACGCGGCACCGAGAAGCGCCCAGCCGAGGCCCGAGGAACCGCGAAGCGACGCCAACGCGACCCCGGCGATCAACGCAGGCAGCGCGAAGACCCGCGCGGCGAGCAGGCCGTCGTACTGGATCGATCCGCGCCAGGAGGAATCGAGATCGAAGTGGCGCAGGAATTCGGTGTAGGTGCGCGGAAGGCACAGCCCGGCGAGGAAATCGAACGAGTACAGGCTCAGGAACGCGGCAATGGCGAGTCCGAGCCCGAACCAGCCAGGAGTCAGCGATTTGCGCGCAAGCAAGGGGCTGAACGCGATCACTGCAACGGCGAACAGGACCAGCGCCGCCCCGAACGCGATCGTGTCGTCCTCGCGAGTTCCGCTCCCGAACAGACAAAGTCTTGAATTCACCGCGGTCACCACGAGTGCGAGACCGGCCCCAGAGACCGCAAGCGCGAGCCCCTGCGCCAGCGATACGGATCTGGCCTTTTCGGCGTCAGCGGTGGCAGCCTTCGAACGCAGGCCGAGCATCAAGCCCAGGCTCACGATCAGCGTCAGCATCCATCCACTCGTGGAATCGACCACGATCCAATCCGTGAGCACCAGCCCGTGCAGCACGAAGCCCGCCGCCGCGCCCAGGGCCAGCTCGCTCGCCGGAAAACGCGCGTCCGCGGCTCGCCTGCGCTGCGCCATCAACCCGATCGCGACGGCGAGCAACGCCCCCGCGCGCCAAAGACTCGAGCGCGTCGCGCTAGGCGACATCCATTCCTCGAGCGTGATCCCCGCCGGCGCTCGCGCGATCGAGAGAGTCGCTCCCGCGACCGCGCCGATGCAGAAATCCCGCAAGCCCATGTCCGGTCAGACTACCAGCGCGAGGCCTGGGACCTCGCGACGCTGGCGCGGTAGGACTTCAATCCGCTGAAAAGCACCACCGCCGCCGCGACCTCGACGATCGGCACGACCCCGGCCAGCGAAAGATGGAGCGCGCTGTCGCGACCGAAGACCTCATCGGTCGTCATCGCGATCGCCGTCGGTCCAAGTCCCAGTCCGGTCGCGTTGATCGCGAAGAGATAGATCGCCGAAACCTGACCGCGCAGTCGATCGGGCACGGCATCGGCGAGCGCGGCGGCCGCGACGCCCCACGGCAGGCTCGAGGCGAACATGAACGCGAACAGGAGCACCGCGCAGACACGCTGATCGTCGACCAGCGGAAAAGCGAGCCCGAGCGGCGCGCACAGCATCGCCGCCGCCAGACCGACGCGCATGTTCGCATCGGCCACGCCGCGGCGCCTGAGCATGTCCGCGACGCGTCCGCCCGCGATCACGGCCGAGATGCCGGCTGCCGCGATGATCGGCCCATAGACCCCCGCGATTTTCGTCGAGCTCCAGCCGTGGCGGCGCTCGAGGAAAGTCGGAATCCAATAAGCGCTCGCATAACCCGCGAGCGAGAGCAGCGCGAAACCCGCGTGGTGCGTCCAAAGACAGCGCGCGTTCTCTCGGTACTGCGCGAACACCGCGCTCCAGCCGGCTTGGAGCACGGGAGCGCGCCGCGCCGGCTCGCGGATGGTTGCGAACAGGAGCGCCGCGACGATTCCGCTGATGCCCAGGACCAGGAACACGAGCTGCCACGGCCGCACGCTTCCGATCCCGGGCAGGACGAGGTCTTCACCTCCGCTCGCGAGCAGTGTCCCGCCGAGGACGGTGGCCAGGCTCGAGCCGATGTAGATGCCGCTCGAATACACGCCGAGGGCCATGGCGCGCCGCTCGCTCGGGAACTCGTCGGCGATCATCGAATAGGCCGCCGGCGACAAGGCCGCTTCGCCGATTCCGACGCCGACTCGCGCGAGGAAGAGCTGTCCGAAGCTGCGCGCGAGGCCGCAGGCCGCCGTCATCGCGCTCCACACCACGAATCCGCCCGCCGCGAGCCCGCGCCGCGACCTGCGATCGGCCAGGCGGCCGATGATGACGCCGAACAGCGTGTAGAACATCGCGAAGGACAGGCCCATCAACAGGCTCATCTGCGTGTCGCTGATCCCGAGGTCCGCGCGGATCGGCTTGACCAGCAGAGCGATCACCTGGCGGTCGATGAAGGCGAAGGCGTAGGCGAGGGTCAGCACCGCGACCATCCACCAGGCACGTGGACCGGGACCGCTCGAGGGCGATGGGGAGGCAGGCTCGCGCACGCGCCTTGTGTAACGAGCGCGGACGATCGGCGCGAGCTTTCGAGCCTGCTCGTCGCCGGTGCTAGGCTGGCGCTGCTTGCTCCACAGCCGCCGAAGATTCGTGACAGACGCCAACCTGCAAGAATCCCTGCTCGCCTGGTACCGCGCGAACCGCCGCGACCTGCCCTGGCGGCGCACGCGCGATCCCTACGCGATCTGGATTTCGGAGGCGATGCTGCAGCAGACGCGCGTCGAGACGGTTCTCTCGTATTGGCCGAGGTTCCTCGAGCGCTTTCCCGACGTCGCGAGCCTCGCGCGCGCGCCCGAGGCCGACGTTCTCGGCGCGTGGAGCGGGCTCGGTTATTACCGGCGGGCGAAGGCCTTGCGCCAGGCTGCTTGCGCAATCGTCGCGCATCACGGCGGCTCGTTTCCGAAGGATCGCGCAAGCGTCCTCGCCCTGCCCGGCATCGGCCGCTACACGGCGGGGGCGGTGCTGTCGATCGCTTTCGGCCAGCGCGAGCCGCTGGTCGACGGCAATGTCGCGCGCGTGCTTTCGCGACTTTTTGCGATCGAGCACGAGCTCGGATCGACCAGCTCGCAACGCGAGCTCTGGGACCTCGCGGCGCAGCTGCTCCCCGATTCGCGAGACACGGGCGATTGGAATCAGGCCTTGATGGAGCTCGGCGCGACGATCTGCATCGCGCGCGATCCGAAGTGCGGCGCCTGCCCGCTTTCGGGCCAGTGCAAGGCCCTCGCCGAGAACCGCGTCGCGGACCTTCCGCGCGCCAGGCCTCGGCCCCTGCCGCTCGACGTCTCCGTCGAAGTCCTGGTCGTGCGCAAGGGCGCTGCCTGGCTCTTCGAGCAGCGCGCCGAGGATGCGCCCCGCATGTCCGGAATGTGGGAGCTCCCCACGCGCGAAACAGGCACGCACAGCGGGCTTTTTCGCGCGGCGTGGATGCCCGCCGGATTGTTCAGCGCCGGCCGGGAGCTCGGCCGAGCCCGGCACACGATCACGCGCCATCGCATCGAAGTCCGCGTGCGCGAAGGCGCCTTCTCGGCGGCCGTCCCGATGCCCGCGGAGTTCCGATGGATCGAGCCGCGCAGGGCCGCCACGCTGGGCCTGACAGGAATGGCCCGGAAAGCCCTCGCTCTCGCCACCTGAGCCGCGATTGGGATGTTCTGCGGGCACTGGGCGCGGGTATGCTCCCAGCCAACCGATGCTGAACATGCCCGCATTGCTGCACGAGGCACCGCACCCACCCTTGTCGGCAGTCGGCATCACGATCGTGGTGCCGGTCTTCAACGAGGAGAAGGGCGTCCAGGGAGTGCTCGAGCGGCTGGCTCGATTGGACCTCGGAGCGCCGGTCGAGATCCTGGCCGTCAACGACGGCTCCGAGGACGGAACCGCCGCCGCGCTGCGCGACGTGCAACGGCGCATCCCGAACCTGCGCGTGGTGACCCACGCCGCGAATCAAGGTTACGGAGCGGCGCTGAAGACCGGATTCACCCACGCCAAGCACGACGTGATCGTGATCACCGACGCGGACGGGACTTACCCGGAGGATCGGATCGTCGACCTCCTGAAGTGCATCGACGATGGAGCGGAGATGGCCGTCGGCGCGCGCCTCGGCGAGGACGTTCACATTCCGTTCATCCGCCGGCCGGCCAAGGCCTTCTTGCGCCAGCTCGCGTCCTACCTCGCGGGAACGCCGATCCCCGACCTCAATTCGGGGCTGCGCGCGTTTCGCCGCCAGCTCGTGCTCACCTACCGGCCGATCCTGCCCCAGGGGTTTTCCTTCACGACCACGATCACCCTGGCCGCGCTGACCAACGGCCATCGTGTGGATTATGTCAGCGTCAATTACGCGCAGCGGCACGGGCGCTCGAAGATCCGCCCGTTCAAGGACACGCTAGGATTTACTGCTCTGATCATTCGCACGGTGATCTATTTCAATCCGCTGAAAGTGTTCTATCCCGTCGCGGGGGTGATCCTGCTCGGATTGCTCGGCTCGCTCTACTGGGACTTCTTCGTGGAAAAGCCGCCGAACCTCGGCGACAAGTCCGTCCTGCTCTTCGTGCTCTTCGTACAAGTCCTGTCCATCGGGTTGCTGGCCGACCTGATCGAGAAACGCTCGCGTCTCTGAGGGATATCCGGGTCGTGGGAAGGAAGTCGCCATGAAAAAAACCGTATTTGCCCTGAGTCTCGCGCTGCTGGGACTCTTCTCGCTGATCAGTCGCTCGCTGCCCGGGCAGGACGCCGCGGCCTTGGCGGCCGAGATCAAGCAGCAGCGCGACGACGTCGAGCCCGAGAAGATCCGCGCGCTCGCGGCCATGAAAACGCGCGACGCGATGACCGGTCTCGTCGACGGCTACGGGGTGATGGCGAGCATCTACATGCGGCTCGAGATCGTGCGAGCCTTGTCGAGCTTCGACGGCGTCGCCGATGCGGAGCAGCCCGCGCTGCAGAAGCTGACGGACGTCGCCACGACGGCGACGGAGCCCGAGCTGCGCGACGCAGCAGTCGAGGCGCTCGGCAAGTGCAAGAATCTGGGCAAGCATTTCCTGCAGCTGATCGTCGATTCGCCGGCGGAGGACGCGATTCGCGAGCACGCCATGCGCTGCCACGTCGCCATGGCGGCCGAGACAGACCAGCCCTGGTACGCCAAGCAATTCGAGCTCGGCGTCGGGAAGCCCGACAAGAAAAAGAAGAAGCCGGGCAAGGACGACGAGCCTGAGCTGGCGGTCCATGCCCTGCCGCGCGTGCGCGAGATGGCCCTGCAGCAGATCGCGGGCAAGCTCGAGACCGTCAAGCTGGTCGAGACGGCGCGCGACAAGGAGAAGGATCCTTCCGATCCGCGCAAGGACGGGCTGCGGCGGATCGCGCTCAAGGAACTTTCGCAGCGCAAGGGCCGCGACGCGGCCACGGTCGCCGCGGACGTCTACAAAGACACGGGAGAAAAGAGTCTCAATCGGATCCTCGCGGCCCAGATCCTGTTCGAGGACCAGAAGGCCAAGATCGCGCCGCTGTTCATCGACGACGCGGACAAGACCACGACTCCGCTCGACCTCGCCTACGCTTGCGCCGACATGCTGGCGGAGCTCAAGGATCCCGCTACCGACGCGAAGATCGTCAAGCTGGTCGGCAAGGGCAAGGGCCAGTCGCAGCTGTTCGCGCTGCGCGCGGTGCGCAACATCAAGGACGACAAGCTCGACAAGGCGATCGTCAAGCTGCTCGCCAACGAAGACCGCGAAGTGGCGATCGGCGCCGCCGCGTCGCTCGGCACGCGCAAGTCGAAAGCCTCCGTGCCCGACCTCGAAACCGCCCTGGCGAAGACCAAGGAAGCTCCTTTCGTCGCGGCGCTGATCGATGCATTGAGCGAGATCCAGGCCGGCGATCCCGAGTGGCAGAAGAAACTGATCGGCTACACGACCAGCGACAAGCTCGAAGTGCGCGTGGCGGCGGTCAACCAGCTCGCGAAGCAGCAGAACGTTCCGGAGCTGCTCAAGGCACTCGACTCCGCCGACTGGTCCGTGCGCCTCGCCGCGCTGCAGGGACTGGAGAAGGTGCGGACGCCGGAGATCACCGGCACGCTGATCGCCCGCATGCAGAAAGAGGAAGGCCGCATGCTGGTCGAGTTTGGCAAGGTGCTCTGGCACCTGACCGGCGAGCCCTTCTTCACCCAGCCGCTGGGCTGGAAGGGCTGGTGGGAGAAGAACTCGAAGGATTTCAAGCCGATCAGCGAGTCCGACCTGGCGAAGCGCGAGGCCGACGAGGAGGCGCGGCGGCTCAAGCAGGTCTCGAAGGCCTCGTTCTTCGGCATCCGCATCCGCTCGCACCGCGTGATCTTCATCCTCGACGTATCGGGCTCGATGGCATACCTGACCCGCGGTCAGTACGTCGGCAAGAACGGCGAGCCGCGCATCGATGTCGCCAAGCGCGAGCTGATCAAATGCATCGACGCGCTGGAGCAGAACAGCCTGTTCAACATCATCGACTTCTCCTCGGGGGTCGATAAATGGCTGGTCGATGGCATCTCCGATGCGAAGGGTGTCAACCGCGAGGATGCCAAGGCCTGGGTGACCAAGCTCGGCGCGGACGGCGGCACCAATCTGTACGGCGCTGTCCAGGAGGCCTTCCGCGACCAGGACGTCGACACGATTTTCATCCTCTCCGACGGCGAACCCTCGGTCGGCGACGTGATCGACCCCGGCGCGATCCGCGAGCACGTGCGCGAGTGGAACGAGCACCGTCACATCGTGATCAACTCGATCGCGGTCGGCGGCACTTTCGAAGTGCTGCGCTGGCTGGCCGAGGACACGGGCGGCACGCACGTCGAATTCCCCTGAAGCAAAAGGGCGAGCCACGGGCGGCTGCCGAGCAGGGAGTCTTCCTGCCGCGCCTGATCCGCATCGTGATCTCGACCGCGATCGGCGCCGCCGTCCTGTGGATCCTCTTCCGCTGGTCGAAGCTCGAGCCCGCTGACTTGTGGTCCTCGTGGAAGCGCCTGTCCCTGGGAGCGGCGCTTTCGGCCTTCGCCGTGCACGTGGCGATCTACGTCGTGCGCAGCCAGCGCTTCCGCGTGCTGCTGCCGGTCGCGCACCGGCCGTCGAGCGCCGCGATGCTCGCGATCAGCGCGGCGCACAACCTCGCCGCCTACGTGCTGCCGGCGAAGACCGGGGAGATGACCCTGGTCATGTATTTGCGCTCACACAGCGGTGTGCCGGCTGCCCAGGGACTCGCGGCCCTGCTCGTCTCGCGCCTGCTCGATCTCGCGACCCTGTGTCTCCTGCTCGCGCTGGCGATGATCTACCTGGTGACCTCGCGGCCGGATTCGACGCCGGTCTGGTTCTGGGCATTTGCCGTCGCGCTGCTCGCGACCGCCGCCTTCCTGATGCTGCTCAGCGCGCGCAGCGACGTCCTCGTGCGCAGCGCCGCCTGGATCGCGAGGGTCTTCGGCCTCGCGAGCTGGAACATCGGCTTGCGCATGCTCGCGCGCGCGGAGGAGCTCAGCCTCGCGCTGAGACAGGCTCCCGCCGGCCGTGTGCTGTGGATCGCCGCCGCCCAGTCGATGGCGATGTGGTTCGGGATCTTCATTTTCTATTCGATCCTCGCGCGCAGCTTCGGTCTGCCCCCCGAGCTGGGCCTGGCCGACGCGGCTTTCGGCTCGAGCCTGGTGGTCTTGAGCAATCTCCTGCCGATCAATTCCTTCGCCGGCTTCGGCACCCAGGAGGGCGGATGGGTGCTGGGCTTCGGCCTGCTCGGCGTCCCGCGCGATCTCGCCCTCTCGACAGGCTTCGGCGTGCACCTCGCGCAGCTCGCGTCGACGATCGTGCTGGGGATTTGCGGCCACGTCGCGATGGGTTGGCTGCCCGGGCGCGCAGCCGCGGTCGGGGCGAACGCGGACACGCCGGGCAACGGCCTCGGTTAGTCTCTAGGGTTTGGGCCAGCGTCCCAGGCCCTCCATCCCTTGACCCACAGCGCACCGAAGTCCAGCAACGCCCAGGCGCAGATCGAGCTGCACCGGGCACTCGCTCCGCGCTACGCCTACCGCTACTCCTTCGAGTTCTCGCGGCTGTTCCAGGAGGACTGGCACGCGGAGATGCTCTCCTTGATGCCGGAAGATGCGCGGCGCGTCCTCGACCTGGGCTGCGGCACTGGGTTTTTCCTGGCCGAGCTCGAGGAGCGCAAGCCGGGCGCCGTCGGCCTGGACATCAGCCACGCGATGCTGCTGGTCAGCGAGCAGTACGTCCCCGGAGCGCGGCTGATCACGGCGGACGCGGAAAAGCTGCCGTTCAAGGACGGCTCCTTCGACACGGTGTTCTGCAAGGGCAGCCTGCACCACACGCGCGACCACGTGCGCTTCCTCGAGAATTGCAGGCGCGCCTTGTCGCGCGACGGCGTCTTGATCATGAGCGAGCCGTGCAACGACAACTTCGTGATCCGTTTCGCGCGCTACTTGCTGTATCGCTTCAGCCCGCACTTCGACCTCGGCGACCAGGGCTTCACGAAGACCGGGCTGCTCGAGCTGTACAAGCGCGCCGGATTCGAAGTGACCTATGCCGGCCGCTATGGCGTGTTCGCGTACATGTTCGCGGGCTTCCCCGACCACCTCGGGATCCTGCGCTTCGTCCCGGGCAACGCGGCGATCGTGCGCGGACTCTTGAAGCTCGATCGTTGGATCTGCGCGACGCGCGGGCTGCGGATCCTTTCGTTCCAGGTGGTCGTCGCCGGAAAGCCGGCGTCCTGAGCGGCGGGAAGGCCGGTCAGATCGAGACCAGCACCGCCAGCAAGGCGAGCCAAAGCACTGCGGCCAGGGTGCGGTCCCTGCGCCGCTCGACCTGCCTCGCTCCGAAGTTCGTGATCACACGTGAATCCATGACGACCTATTCACCTTAAGACGATGCGAGTCACTCACTTGGTGTCTTTACTCCGGATTTAGTTTCGATTTTCTTTCCTCCCTCCCAGGACTGAGCCCAAAACTCGCGTCCAAAGGGCCCCCGGCAGGGTCGAATCAGTATTAAGGTGGTGGCGTCATGGAGACCAAACAGATCGAGGTGGTGTGCCCCTGCTGCACGTCCCGGCTGACCATTGACCTTCGCACCGAAAAGGTCCTGCGCTCGCGCCCCAAGGAACAGGTCGACGAAACCGGCAAGCCAAAAGTCACCGAGGCCGACTGGAGCCAGGCCTTCGGCAAGGTCAAGGACCGCGAGGAGAAACGCGAAGACCGCCTGGGCTCGATGCTCGATCAGGAACGCAAACGCCCCGGAGATCTCGAAGAGCGCTTCCGCGCCGCGAAGAAGAAGCTCGACGACGCCGAATAAGTACCCGGTATTCCACCACCATTTATTACACGGCGAATGTAATAGATGGCGGTGGAATACCGGGTACCAGTTTTACGCTCCGGAGGCGCAGTGAGTTGAGCACGACGGCGATGCTCGACAGCGCCATCGCGGCGGCGGAGAGGGCGGGCGAGGGGCTCCAGTGGATCAAGGGCTCGAGCACTCCGGCGGCGGCAGGCAGGGCGAGCAGGTTGTAGCCGAAAGCCCAGGTTAGATTGACGTGGACCGTGTGCAGGGTGGCGCGGCCGAGAGCGATCAGGATCGGCACGCGCTCGGGATCGGCGCGCAGGATCGTGCAGTCGGCGGCTTCGATCGCGACATCGGCGCCGCCGCCCATCGCGATGCCGACGTCGGCGCGCGCCAGGGCCGCGGCGTCGTTGACTCCGTCTCCGACCATCGCGACCGAGCGGCCGGAATTGGTCAGCTCCGCGATTGCCTCGGCCTTGGATTCGGGCGTCATCGCGCCGCGCGCGCGCTCGATCTCGAGATCCGCGGCGACGCGCTCGACGGCGCTCGGGTTGTCGCCGGAGAAGATCATGACTTCGACGTTCTGCCGGCGCAGGTGAGCGATCGCCTGCCTGGAGCTCGGCCGCAGCTCGTCGCTGAATCCGAAAGCGGCGCGGGCGATGCCGTCGACAACCAGGACGGCCGTGGTCTCGCCGCGCGCGATCAGCGGAGCGAGCAGCTGCTCGACGACTTCCGGATTGCGCGCGCGCAGAGCCGCGGCGGCGCGGCTGCCGACGAAGACCGCTCGCTCGCCGACCTTGCCCTCGACGCCTGCGCCCGGAAGGGAACGGAAGTCACTGAGCGCCGGGACCGCAAGATTCGCTGCCGCCGCATGCAAGGCCCGCCCGATCGGCTGCTCGCTGCGCGCTTCGACGCTGGCCGCCAGCGCGAGGGCTTCGTCCTTGGAAATCCCGGACACTTCGGTCGCGACCAGCACCGGCCGTCCGAGAGTCAAGGTCCCGGTCTTGTCGAACACGACCAGACCCAGCGCGGCGAGCCGCTGCAGAGCTCCCGCGTCGCGCACCAGCACGCCCTCGCGCGCGCCGCGCCCGACCGCGGCGATCACGGCCGCCGGTGTCGCAAGCCCGAGCGCGCAGGGACAGGCGACGACGAGCACCGCGACCGTGTGGCTCAAGGCGCGAGTCCAATCGCTCGTCGAAAGGAACCACACGACGAGGGTCAGCGCCGCGATCGCGAGCACGACGGGAACGAAGACTCCGCTGATCCGGTCGGCGAGCTCCTGCACCGGCGCGCGCGATCCTTGCGCCGAGCGCACGGCCGCCGCGACGCGGCCGAGGCTCGAGTCGGCGCCGACGCCGGTGGCTCGCATGGAAATCGCGCCCGCGCCGTTGAGCGATCCAGCGCGGATCAATTCGCCCGGCCCGCGCGCGACAGGCGAGCTTTCGCCCGTCCAGGTCGATTCATCGAGCCAGGTGGATCCGTCGAGGATCTCGCCATCGACAGGGATGCGCTCCCCAGGCCGCACGCGAACCAGATTGCCCGGCTGCACCTCCTCGAGAGCGACTTCCGTCTCCTGCCCGCGCCGCAGCACGCGCACGCGCTCGGGCGCGAGCTCGTACAGTCGCTTGACCGCATCCCCAGCCCGGTTTCGCACGCGCGCTTCGAGCCAGCGGCCGACCAACACGAATGCGAGGATCAAGACAGCCGCGTGCAGATGCTCCCCCGCGCCGGGCAGACTTCCCGGCCGCAAAATCTCCGTCGCCGCCGCGCTCCAGGCGGTGAGACTGCCCAGGGCCACCAGCGAATTCATATCCGGCGCTCGCCGCAGGGCCGCGCGCGCTCCCGCCGAAAGCGTGGCAGCGCCCGCGACGAACTGCACCGGGATCGAAAGCAGCAACGCAAGCTGTGGATCGATGTGCAGCGGATGCGCGAGCAGGACCAGCGCCCCGAATCCCACGGCGAGGATCGCGTCGCGTCGCACGCGCGCGAGCGATGTCTTCTCGGCCGCTTCGCTGAACTTCGCGTTGCTCGCGGCCGTCCGCGCGGCATCGAGATCGCCAGGCACCGAATAGCCCGCGCGGGCCACCGCCTGGGCGAGCTTCTCGCCGGTCGCCACCGCGCGGTCGCGCACCACGTTCGCGCTGCGAGAGCCGTAGTTGACACTGGCCTCGACCACGCCCGGAACCGCGCGCAGGGCCTTTTCGATCGTCACCGCGCAGGCCTGGCACGACATCCCCGCCACCGGGATGTCCAGTCGCTCAAGCGTCGGTGCGGCCATGTCGATGAGCATAGCCCGATCGAAGCAGTTGCTCGAACCGTCACGCGAGCTCGCGTGCGCCGACCCTGGCGCCGGAGTACAACAACACTTCGCTTCGCAACCCGAATTCTCCGCGCGCCGCGATCAACGCGCCGCCGCGGATGGTCCGCCGAAACAGCCATGACCACCAACGAAAAACCCCTGGGACGATTCCGCTCCGTGAAGGCCTACAAGAACGAGGCTTTCATGGCGAGCCCCGATGCGCGCCTCCTGCGCATCCTTTCCGAGTACATCGAGCCCGCCTCGCGCTTCGAGGACCTGCAGGTCCGCGACACGATCGTGATCTTCGGCTCGGCGCGGATCCTGCCGCGCGACAAGGCCGAAGCGGCGCTCGAGGCTGCGCGCGCGGGAGGCGGCGACGTGGCGAAAGCCGAGCGCATGCTCAAGATGTCGCACTACTACGAGTGCACGCGCGAGCTCGCCTTCCGGCTGACCGAGTGGTCGAAGTCGCTCGACGTGCGCGTCAAGACCAAGGCCGGTGAGAAGGAAGAGCGCCGCTTCGTGATCTGCTCCGGCGGCGGCCCGGGAATTATGGAGGCCGCCAATCGCGGCGCGAGCGAGGCCAAGGGCGTCAACATCGGCCTGAACATCGCGCTGCCCTTCGAGCAGGAAGTCAACCCGTGGATCACGCGCCGCCTCGCGTTCGAGTTCCACTATTTCTTCATGCGCAAGTACTGGTTCGCCTACCTCGCGAAGGGAATCGTCGCGATGCCCGGCGGCTTCGGCACGCTCGACGAGTTCATGGAAATCGTGACGCTGATCCAGACCTTGAAGATCAAGAAGAAGCTGCCGATGGTGCTGTTCGGCACCGAGTACTGGGACGAGATCATCAATTTCGATGCGATGGCGAAGTGGGGGATGATCAATCCTGAGGACTTGAACCTCTTCCACCGCACCGATTCCGTCGACGACGCCTTCGAGTACATCACGCGCGAGCTGCGCCATTACCTGGACGATCCGCAGCCGGTCACCGGGCTCGATTCGCCGATCAAGCCGATGCCGACGAAGGGCAGTATCGACGGGAATTGAATCGCCGTCAGGGACCGACGCTGGTGTGATCGTGGACGATCCGCCAGCCGTCCTGGTGCTTCTGCATCGCAAGGGTGAACAGGCCGGCGATTTCGCGGCCGTCGGGGAACGCGACTTTCCAGCGGCCGCGCACGAGTCCGGCGTCGGTCGCGAGGGGGACGGCTTCCATCTCGCTGAAGGAGAGCTTGCCCATCGCGTTGCCGCCTTGCGTGTAGCGGATGCGGTAGCGCTCGAGCATCGCGTCGTAGCCGCGCGTGTCGCTTCCGCCGGAGAAGAAGGAGAGCTTGGGCGAGTTCCAGTAACCCTCCGCCATGAAGCTCTCGAGATCGCCGCGATTCCACGCTGCTTCCTGGGCGCGGCATACGGAGAGCATGTCGGCGCTGGCGCTGCTCGACGACAGTGAAGCGCAGGCGGGAGCGAGGAGCAGCAGGAGCAAGGCGATCGTGTGGCGCATGGGTGCAGGGGGTGACGAGACGATTACAGGGTGGTCAGGGGTTCATGTTCCTGCTCCGTGGAGACTTCTTCGCTCTTGAGTCTCTCGATCAAAGCATCCAGCTCGGGGGACGCTCCACCGAAGCGTGCTTGACTCGCAGACAACACACCGATTGCGTCAGAGTATTTGCCAGCGCTGAGCATCTGCGCGCCTACGAAAGCAAAGTCCTTCTCTTCCACCTGATTCGGATACTGAGAAGCAAGCGTCAGGAATTCCTCCCTCGCCTTCTTCGCGTCCGCCGCGATCCAAGCTTCGGCGATTCCGATCCTCGCTTCGATGAACTGCGCATCACCGGGCTTCAGCGTCTTCAATGCCTCGGTGAATTTCGACTGGGCCAACGTTGAATTGCCCGAGTCGATGGCCCGGTGGCCTTCACTGATCAAGTCCTTGGGGCTTGCGAGACCGCAGCCGACTATCAGCAGCGCCGCCAGGGTCGCTGCACGGTGGATCAGCGCAGCCATGGACAAGATCGTGTCACGGGCGAGCGCGCTCAAAAATTGCCGTAGCCGAGACCCTCGAGCTTCGACCGCACGGCTGGAATGTGGGCGGCTTCCTTTTGGATGCGACCGACCTGCATCATCAGGACGGGCGACTCGCCACCGGACCGCACGATCCCGACCTCCAGCAGGGAAATGGCCTCGAGGTACTTCCTCGCGCTGACCATCTGGCCACCGATGTAGTTGTATTGCTTCTCCCCGACCAGATTCGGGCATGCATCAGCGAGCGCCAGGAATTGCTGGCTCGCCATCGCCGGATCGGTCGTGATCAAGGCCTCGACCAAACCGAGACTCGCGTCGAGGAATTCAGAGTCCCCGGCCTTCAAGGACTCGAGCGCAGCGCTGAACTTCGATCGAGCCACTTCGAAATCACCCGAGCCGATCGCGCGATTGCCCTCGCTGACCAACTTGGAAGGCTCGGCCGAATCGCAGGCGCCAAGGAGCGTGCAGACCAGGAGCAGTGCAATGGCTTTCATGGCTTCCCTTGTGTGACCCTGGAGCAGGGCCAGGCTTCGCTACAGGTACCCGAGGCTTGCCAGCTCCTTGCCAACCGCAGCGTCCGCCGCGGCTTCCTTCTTGATGCGCTCGATCTGGACCATCAACGCAGGAGATTCTCCGCCGGCGCGCTGGATGCCCTTGTGGACCAGGTCGAGAGCTTCGAGGTACTTGTGCGCGCTGACCAGCTGGCCGCCGATGTAGGTGAAATCCTTTTCCCCGACCATGTCCGTCGAAGCGGCGAGGGTCAGGAACTCATCCTTGGCGAGCTTCGCATCCTTGGCGATCAGAGCTTCGATCCGACCGAGCTTGGCCTCGATGTAGAGCGCGTCGCCCGGCTTGAGCTCCTCGAGCGCCTCCGTGAACTTTGCCTCGGCCGTCTTCGAATCGCCCGAGCCCTGAGCCTTGTGCCCATCGCTGACCAGCGTCTTGGGATCGGAGGATCCGCAGGCGACCAGGAGGACCGTCATCAGGAAGGCGGAAATGGATTTCATCGGTGACATAGCACCCAAGTCTAGCGCACCCAGGGCTCAGCGCGCGGCCGGCCTGGTGGACGCCAGGCCGATCGGCTGTGGCCCAGGCACGACTGGATGCAGGGGGGCCGGAACCCTCGCGAAGGCGCGATCCGTGTACCCGAGAACGGCCACCAGGAAGGCTCCGACGACCAGGCTGGCCAGGCTGATCCAGGCCCCGAACGCGAAGCTGCGCGGCGCGTAATCGAGCTCGACCAGGCTCTCGCCCGCCTCGACTTTCACCGCTCCGAAGGCGTAGTTCGCGCGCACGATCGGCTGGTCCACGCCATTGACGCGCGCTCGCCAGCCCGGATACCACGGCTGGGTGAGCACCAGCCAGCCGGCACCCTTGCGCGTGAAACGCAGCCGCTTCGACGAGGGGAAGTCCTGCTCCACTTCGATCTTCGTTTCTTCGTCCGCGGCTTGCGCGACATTCGCGGGATCGGGCTCGTCGCGTTCGAGCACCACCGTGAGTGCAGGATCGATCGCCGGATGCAGCGTGCGCTGCCACGCATCCTCTTCCGAGCGCACGCTCAGAGACTTGCTCACGACGTACCACGGCCCGCGACCGCGCGTGTAGCGGAAGAGATCGAAGGGCGGAATCGATTCGATGCGCTCGAAGTCGTTGAGCGCGTAGGAAAGATCGATGCACAAGCCGCCTTCGATCAGCTGGCCGGCGCGCGAGCCGCGCCACCATTTCAATTCTTCGCAAGGATCGCTCGCATCGATTCTCGCGCCGGAGCGCATGGCGCGCGCGTTCGCGTCGTGCCACAGGGCTGCGTTGACGATCGGCATCCCGTCTCGGCGCGCCCAGAGCGAGACCGCGTGACCGGGCGAGGCACCGGCGGGCGCACGGATGCGAAGGCGCAGGGCTCGGCCGATCAGATTGAGCGGAGAATCCAGGCGCAGGATCACCGATTGTGGCTGGTCACCAGCGGCCCTGATCTGCGAGCACTCCGCGGTGCCGTTGGCCAGGCTTTCGTCGGTGCGCGCGTCGGAGAGGTCCCAGTAGAGCAGGCCCAGGAGCGGACCGCCGGCGGCCGTCGCGAAGAGGCGGATGGCCTGGAGGCGGTTGCGCGTGACGGTGAATCCCTGGCGCATCGGAACGTTCGGGAGGATCTCGCCCGCTGGATAGAGCTTCCCGTGACCTGGAGGCGAGCTCGCGAATTCGGTGCTGATCGGAATCCACTCGTCGGGCGACAGGACCCACTCGGCGCCGAAGAGCTTCAAGGCCTTTCCCGTGCCGCGCATGGAATGGCGCCAGTTGTTGCTCTCGCCGAACAGCTCGCGGTACAGCCGGTCGTAGCGGCCCACCCACAATCCGTCGTAGCTCGCGACCAGCGAGATCCCATACACCATGTTCGTGTCGGGTACGAGCGTGTTCTCGCCGAGGATCACCAGGCGATCCTCGCCGATGTTTTTCTTCAGCGCTTCGATCGCGGGCGTGACGGGGAAGAAGAAGCGGTTCTCGCAGACGGGGTTGTATTGCTTGAACAGGTTTCCGCTGCCGAGATAGACCATCACGACGATTCCGGCGGCGAGCGAGTGGCGCACGGGACCGCGCGGAGCGAGCCAGCCGGCCGCGAAAGCGACCGCGCCCAGTGCGAGAAAGATGCTCATCTCGAGCACGTGCTCCGACGCGAAGCGATGGATCTCCGACAGCTCGAGTTTCGGCGCATCGCTCAGCACGCCGAGCCTTGCGACGGCGCTCGCGAGCAGCCCATCCGCTCCTGCACGCGCGAAGAAGAGCAACGCCGCGCCGATCGCGAGCGCGGACACGGCGACGACAACCCTTCGCCGGTCGGCTACGACCATGCGCTGGACCGCGAAAGCCGCGCAGCATGCGACCGCGAACAGCCAGATCGGCTGGCTGCGATTGATCGGCGCGAGGTCCAGGCCCGGGATCCAGGCGAAGATGTGCCACGCACCTCCGACGTCGTAGGCGTAGAGAATCCACAGCCCCGCGACCACCGCGAAGAAGGCGTGGGTCAAGCTGCGTCGGACGAAGGCCAGCGAAGCCAGAGCGAGGAACAGCACCAGCCCGCCGATGTAGACCAGGTTCGCCGTCTCGAAGTTCGGCGGCGGCAGGCTCGGGTGCAGGTAATAGTCGGTCGACGGGTTCCCGAGCAGGTTGGGGAAGAGCTGCAGCGGCCAGATGACGCCGATCAGGGGTGTCTGCACGTGGCTGCGCTGCTCGAGCAGGCGGCTGTTCTGCAGGTACTCGAGGAAGGGCAGCACCTTGAACGCGCACAGACCCGCCGCGAGACAGGCGGCGACGGCCACCTGCAAAAGCCGCGGCGACAGGTCGAGAGCCGCGCGCAGCGTCCCGCCTCGCTTGCGCCAGGAATTCACGGCGCGAACGATCGCGTAGAGCGCGACCAGCACGATCGCGAAGAAGCCCGGCTCGGGCTGGCCCGAGACCAGCCCGACCGCGAGCGAGAGGCACAGGCCGATCAGCGAGCCCGGTGCGTGCCTGCCGACCGCGTCGAAGCGCTGGAAAGTCCGCTCCACGAAGTAGAGCCCGGCGGGCAGGGCGGCGGCCGCTGCCGGGTGGGGGTAGCCCAGGAGCAGCACGTTGTGGCCGGCGAAGGCGAAGGCCGTCGCTCCGACGAGGGAGGGCAGGACGAAAAGGCCGACGCGCCGGAGGAACACGAAGGTGAACAGCCCGAGGACCGCCAGCTTGAGCGCCGCGGACACGATCAGGGCGGCGCGGAACGACAGGAGGTAATAGGGGAGGCTGAAGGGCGAGAAGACCGCCGCCTGGCCGTTTCCCAGGTGCGGCGCGCCTCCTCCGTTCCATGGGTTCCAGAGCGGGAGACGGCCGGAGCCAAGCTCGCTCCTGTTGAACATGAGCCAGGGCTCCATCTGGACCGCGAGGTCGGAGAGCAGCTCGTTCCCTGGCACGTGGCCGGGTTGGACCTCGGTCAGGCTGTGGACCTGGCTGACGTCCGCGGGCGAGTAGTAGACCTCCGGGTAGCGCGCGAGGGCCGGCCAGAAAAACGCGACGAAGAGGCACGACAAGACCGCGGCGGCGGCCAGCCAGCCGCGAACTCTTCCGAGACCAGGTGGGACTCCTGTCTCCAGACTCATTGCGTCAACGCGCCGAAGGCACGGTTCTCCTGACTTCGAACGTGTCCGCGCGCGCCGGCTTACGGGGACGTTTTCCAGAGCCGCGCGGACGAAGCGAAGTTGCGTGATTGGACGCTGCGCTGCCGTCGCGCGTTCCGTAATTCCCCTCGAAAGCCCCTCGGGGTGCCGCTCCGTTGGAACGGGAGCCAGGAGCCCGTTGGAAAAGTCGCCTACTCGGCTTCGCGCGCTTCGGCGATACTTCGTCGCGCTAGTGTCCCGTACCAGAAGTACGTCGACAAAATCGGCCTGCCTGCGGCTCCCTGGCTGCGTTGCCGCTCCTCCGAGTGTTGCAGAGAACACGCGTCGTCGCGGCGCCTTGCCAGGAAGCCGCATTCAGGCCGCCTTTGCCAACGTACTTCAGGTACAGGACACTAGGACCGTCGTGCTCAGCGGCCAGGAAGGCCGCCTCCCGCTCCGGAGGCTCCGCAGGAGCCTCCGCTACGAGCGCTGCGCGCTCTAACGCGGGACCCCTTGCGCGCCCTTCCGTCGCGCTCCTCGTCAGGCCTTCCCGCGCTGTGCCTCGTTACGGCGCCTTTTTCAACGGGCTCCTTCGCCCTCGCGCTCGAGCCGCTCCCGGCGGGCAACTTCGCGCTCGCTCGGTGGACCGGCGGCGGCGTCGGCGATCTTGACCTCGCCTCCGCGCTCGTAATGGCCGATGATCAGGCCATTCGGGGAGACGCGGGATCTCGTCAGCTGGAACGAATGCGGGGCCGAGCCGTCGGCGAACAGTTTTTTGCCGCCGCCGAGCACGACCGGCACCGTGAAGAGGCTGATGGCGTCGACCAGGTCATTGGCGAGCAGAGCGTGGACCAGCTCGGTGCTGCCCTGGGTGACGAGGTTCGGGCCGTCCTCCTGCTTCAGACGCTTCACCTCGGCGATGTCGCGCAGGAGCACTGTCCCCGCCCAGCCGGTATCGAGCTCGCCGGAGCGCGAAACAGCGTACTTCGTGATCTTGTTGAACAGCTTGGCGATGCCGCCATGGGGAGAGTCTTCGTCGTAGTAGGGCCAGTACGCGGCGAAGATCTCGTAGGTCCGGCGGCCGAGCAGGAGGTCGAACTTCTCCTGGAAGAGGCGATTGATCTCTTCGCCGAACTCTGGGCCGAAATAGGGCATCGCCCAGCCGCCGAACTTGAAGCCCTTGGTCGGATCCTCGGTCGGCCCGCCGGGCGCTTGCATGACGCCATCCATGGAAACCTGGGCACCGACGATGATTTTCCGCATGGGTAAGTCTCCTTGGCCGAATCTAGGACGGGCCGCGCGCTTCCAGGCCAGGATGTTCCCACATTGATCGTGCTGGTGCGCGCGGCTGACCGCCGCTGTCACATCTCAGGGTCGAATTCGTATTCTGCGCCAACCGGATCGCTCGCCAGCGTTCGGGACCCTCCTCCGATGCCTGACACGACCCTCCAGAGCCCCAGGTCATGGCGCTGAGCCTTGCTCGCGCCCTCGCGATGGGCCTCGGGGTCTGGGCCGCGATCGGGCTGGTCTTCGCGCTTGCCTTCGCGTTCGTCGGCGCGGGGCGCGTCGATCGCGACGCGCGCTCCGGCTCGCTCGGATTTCGGATCCTGATCCTTCCGGCGAGCGTGGCTCTGTGGCCGCTGCTCCTCCTGCGCTGGGTGCGCGGCAGCGGCGACGCTCCGGTGGAGAAGACCGCCCATCGTCGTGCGGCGCGAGCACGCCAGCCATGATCCGAAGTCTGCGCTCGAGGCATCGGCGGACCTTCGTCCTGCTCGCGGTCGTCCTTCCGATCGGGCTGGCCATGGCGTTTTCATCGCGCGTCAGCGTTCCCGCGAGCCCGAGCGTCCCGCAGGCGGATCGTCTCGTCGCGCGGCCGATCGATGCGCCGGTGCGCGACGCCGTCGTGACGTCGGCGAGGGCCCAGCTGCGACTGCGCATCTGGAGTCCGGGGACGGATGGAACGCGGGTGCTCGAGCTCACGCCGCGGCGCGATCTCGAGTTGCCCGACGTGCTCGTGTACTGGTCGGCGACCGATTCGAACGAGGGCTTGCCGGCGAAGAGCCTGTTGCTCGGCTCGCTCGCGGGGACGGAAGCTCGGCTTTTCAGCCTGCCGAAGGAGGCGCGCGGCGGACGGCTCTTCCTCTACAGCCTCGCGCATCAGGAGCTGGTCGCCAGCCTGGAGCTCGAGCCGTGAGCGTCGGCTACCAGGCAGTCGGCTGGAATCGGCAGAAGCGGATCTACGACACGGTCCTCGCCGGCGGGATCCTGGGTTATCTCGGTCTGTTCATCGGCCTGGGAGTCGCGCTCTTCCCCGAAGCCACGCTCGAGACGATCCTGCTGCGAGCCCTCGGCACCTGCGCGCTGCTGCTGCTGCACATCGTGCTGTCGATCGGCCCGCTGGCGCGGCTCGACCCGCGATTCCTGCCCTGGCTCTACAACCGCCGCCATCTTGGAGTCGCGACTTTCCTTGTGGGACTTGCGCACGCGACTTTCGCGTTGATCCAGTTCCACGCGCTCGGCGACGAGAACCCATTCGTCAGCGTGCTGGTCAGCAACACGCGCTGGAACAGCGTCTCGAGCTTTCCTTTCCAGCAGCTTGGACTCGCCGCCCTGGTGATCCTGTTCCTGATGGCGGCGACGAGCCACGACTTCTGGCTCAAGAACCTGACCGCGCCGGTATGGAAGGCCCTGCACATGTCGGTGTACGTCGCCTACGCGCTGCTCGTGATGCACGTGGCCCTGGGCGCCGGGCAGACCGAGGGAAGTCCCTGGCTTGCGATCGCCCTGTGCATCGGCGTCGCCTGGATCCTCGGGCTGCATCTCCTGGCCGCGCGGCGCGAGCGGGTGCGCGACGTCGAGGTCCAGCCGGCTCCCGATGGATTCGTCGACCTGTGCGCCCCGGCTGAGATCCCCGAGAAGCGCGCGCGCGTCGCGACCATCGCCGGCGAGCGCGTCGCGGTGTTCAAGCACGACGGGAAACTCTCGGCGGTGTCGAGCGTCTGCCAGCATCAGAACGGCCCGCTCGGCGAAGGTCGCGTCATCGACGGCCTGATCACCTGTCCCTGGCACGGCTATCAATACCGGCCGGACTGCGGCCGATCGCCGGAGCCTTTCACCGAGCGCGTGCCCACGTTCCGAGTGCGCGTCGTCGCCGGTCGCGTGCAAGTCGATGCGAGACCCTTGCCGGCGGGAACCAGCGTCGAGCCCGCGCGCATTGACGAGGAGCGGGCATGAGCGATTCGGAAGCCGAGTTCTACGTCGGCTACCTCCCGAGAGCGCCCGAGCATCTCGCGCGGCGCACGCGCGTCAGCGTGATCGTCGTGTTGGCCCTGTCCCTCGCCATCGCCGCGCTGATCGTGCTTTCGCAATCGGGATTCGGCCACGGGGTGTTCGAGTACGGCACCGAGCGCGAATTCACCGGCGTCATCGAAGCGGCGCCTTATCCTGTCCTCGCCGTGGACCGGCCCGGCGACGGTCAATCGCGTTACCTGCTCTCGAGCGTCGGCAAGCACGGCGCCTTGCCGCTGGTCAAGGATTTCGTCGGCCAGCAAGTCCTCGTGCGCGGCACCCTCGCTTACCGCGACGGAATGACGATGATCGAGATCGCCGACGACGGCGTGAAGCCCGGCAAGCCGCGCGAGGCGAGCTCCGCGACCGAGAAGGACCTGCGCTTCGGCACCGCCACGCTGATCGGCGAGATCGTCGACAGCAAGTGCTACCTCGGCGTCATGAAACCCGGCAATGCGAAGACGCACCGCGATTGCGCGACGCGTTGCATCAGCGGCGGCATCCCGCCGGTGCTGCTCGTTCGCGACGCCCTGGGGAACGCGAGCTACTACCTGCTCGTCGGCGCGCACGGCGAGACTTTGAACGACCAGGTCCTCGACCTGATCGCGGAACCGATCGAGATCACCGGCGAGCTGCGCCGCTGCGGCGACTTGATGTCGCTGCGAGCCGATCCCGCGAGCTTCCGCCGGCTTTCGTCGGGCGCGAAATCGCCGGCGCATTGATCGGAGGGCCCGCGCGACTCACGTGCGTTTGTGCGACAGGAGCCACGCGTACAGCTCCGGATCGTCGTAGGCCTTGACCCACGAGTCGTGTCCGACGCCGGGGTAGACGGTGTATTTCACGTCGCAACCGATGTCGCGCAGGGTTTCGACCATGCGCAGGGATTCACCCGGATCGACGACCGTATCGCTCGCGCCGTGGAACGCCCAGAACGGCAGGCTGCGCAGTGCCTTTCCCTTCGGCGAGTCGCCGTACAGCCATGCCTGGATCGGCGTGCCTCCGCCGCAGATCGGAACCACGGCGGCGAAGCGCTCGGGGCATTCCTGCGCGAGGCTCCAGGCGCCATAGCCGCCCATCGACAGACCGGTCAGGTACACTCGCTGCTCGTCGATTTCCCAGGTCGCGAGCACGTGGTCGAGCAGCTCCTGGAGCAGATCGTTGTTCCAGGTCTCGCCGAGCGGGCATTGCGGCGAGACCACCATGAAAGGGAAGTCCGCCGCCTGCTCCGCGACCCTGGGCGGGCCGTGGACCTTGACCAGCTCGATGTCATCTCCGCGCTCGCCCGCGCCGTGCAGGAAGAGGATCAGCGGCCAGCGGCGCGCGGGCTCGCTCCCGTATCCGCGCGGCAGGAACAGCTGGAAGCGCAGGGTCACCGCGGGATCTCCGCGAGTTTTGAACACTTGCGGCGTCTGCGGTTTGTCGGAATCACGCTGCGCCGCCGCATTGCACCCGACCAGCAGGCTCGCGACGAGGGCAAGCCCGCACAGACAGGCCAGTGAGATTCGCAGGCGAGCGTGGGTGGTCATCCTGCGATTGTGGCGCGGCGCGGAGTCGCTGAACAGCGCCGGAGGCGGCGATCAGCTCTTGGCTGCGTTCGCGCTGCTCGCCGACTTCACGCCGTCGACTTCGGGACGCTGGTATTCCTTGGCGGCGCGGGCGAGCAGCTCGCGAACTTCGTCGTCGCTGGTCTGCCCGAAATCCGCATACCAGTTGCCGACAGCGTGGAAGGGGACCGGCGCGCGCGCGCAGACCGTCTCGTCGGTCTGCTCGTTGAACATCGCGCAGGTCGCGACCGAGCCCACGGGGACGGCGACGATCACTCGGGCCGGAGCGAGCTTGCGCAGAGCCGTGACCGCGGCCCACATCGAGGAACCCGTCGCCAGCCCGTCGTCGACGAGGATCACCGTGTGGCCGCGCAGTTCCGCGGCCGGTCGATCGCCGCGGTAGGCCTGCTCGCGCCGCTGCAGCTCGACGCGCTCCCTGGCGACGATGCTGTCGACTTGAGCAGCCGACAGATTCGCGGCGCTGACGACTTTGTGGTTGAGCACGATCACACCGCCCGTCGCGATGGCTCCGATCGCGAACTCCTCCTGACCGGGCATGCCGAGCTTGCGCACCGCGAAGATGTCCAGCGGCGCGCGGAGAGCGCTCGCGACTTCGTAGGCGACGGGCACGCCGCCGCGCGGAAGCCCGAGGACCACCAGGTCCGGATTGCCGGCGTACTTCGCAAGCTTGGTGGCCAGGAAGCGTCCTGCATCTGCTCGATCGCGGTAGATCATGTCCTCACATCCCCGACGGGTAGGTCTCCGGTACCTCGTCTTCGGTTCGCGCCGTCACGTGCAAAGGACGCAGCGCCTGGGTTCGGTCCAGGAACACGAAGGAGTCGTAGCGCCTGGGCAGCACAGTCGGAACGTAGTTGCCGTAGGCCTCGAATTCAGGCTGGTAAACCACACCGATCGCGCGATGGCCGCGCGGCTCGAGCATTTCCGGCGAGGCGCGCTCGAAGGTCAGCAGTTGGGGTCCCTTGGCCGCACCCTCGTGCAGCAGGCTCTCCCAGCTCCCCGGCCGGGCGGGAGGAACCAGCATCACTTCCGGCGTGGCTCCCCATTCGGAACCGGCGATGACGCTGCCCTGATACGAGCCGAATCCGACGAGCACCACGTCCTGGGCAGCGTGGGCCTCGCGAACTAGCTGACCAACATTGACCATCCCGTCGCTCGCCATGTCGGTGAAGCGCGCATCGCCGACGTGGGTATTGTGCTCCCACACGATCGCCTTGGCCTTGGGACCGTGCTTCTGCATCAGCCGCTCGAGCGTCTCGCTCATGTGCCGATCGCGGATGTTCCACGACCCCGGCCCGCCGCGCACCATCGCGCGGTAATAGGACTCGGCGTTCTTCAAGACCTCTGCGTTCTGGCGCGCCTGGAACGCCGCTTCGTCCTGATCCGCGGAGCCGGCGTCGAGTCGCGAGCGCATCTGCGACAGCAAAGTCACGACTTCGTCCTCGCAGGAATTCGGCACGAAGCGCGCGGCTCGCGCGTATTCCTGCACGTCCTCGCCATAGGGCTCGAAGCAGCGGAAAGCGCGCCGTGCCGCGGTCAGGGTCAGCGGGTCGACGCGCCGCAGGTAGTTCATGATCGCGTACAGGGAATCCCACAGGCTGTAGACGTCGAGGCCGTAGAAGCCGACCTGTTCTGCGCTCTGCCTGCCCTGATTGTGCTGCTCGAGCCACTCGACGAAGTCCGAGACCTCTTCGTTCGCCCACATCCACGTCGGCCAGCGCTCGAAAGCGTGCAGCACGTCGCGCGCGCTGAGGCCCGCGGTCGTCCTGCCCTTGATGAAGCGATCGATTCCCATGCAATCAGGCCAGTCGCCTTCGACCGCGACGAAGGAAAAACCCTTGTCGCGGATCAAGCGCTGGCTGATCGCGGCGCGCCAGGTGTAGTACTCGCTGGTCCCGTGCGAAGCCTCGCCGAGCAGCACGTAGCGCGCGTCGCCGATCCTGGTCATCAATCGATCGATGTCCCGCGGCCCGGAGACAGGCTGCGCCAGGGTTCGCAGCTCCTTTCGCAAGCGAGCAGTCGCTTGCGCTTCGTGAATGGTGTCGCGGCTCGTTCTGGCCATGCAGCCTCCTGCCCGAAGGATGCAAGCCATGTGCCGTCGCCGAGGTCAGCGACCCGCGACGCGCGCCCTGGGAGCGAGGTGCCCCTCGAACCATTCGAGAGCGAGACTGGCCACGTTTTCGAGGGCGCCCGGTTCCTCGAACAGGTGCGTGGCACCGGGAACGATGGCGAGCTCTTTCACGCAGACCAGCCGTCCGAAGGCCTGCTCGTTGAGCTGGATGACGACCTCGTCCTCTCCTCCGATGATCAGCAGCGTCGGGCTGCGCACCAGCTCGAGGGCGTCGCCCGCGAGGTCCGGCCGGCCGCCGCGCGAAACCACGCAACTGACGTCGTTCGGCCGCCGAGCCGCTGCGATCAAGGCCGCCGCGGCACCAGTGCTCGCGCCGAACAACCCGATCGGCAGGTCGGCGGTCGTGGAATCCCGCGCCAGCCAGTCGATGGCGGCTGCAAGGCGCGAAGCGAGCAGGCCGACGTCGAAGCGCACCATGCCGCCCGCATTGTCGCGGGCTTCCTCGCTCGGCGACAACAGATCGAGCAGCAGAGTAGCCAAGTCGCCCTCGCGCAGAGCTGCCGCGACGGAACGATTGCGCGGGCTCATGCGGCTGCTGCCGCTGCCGTGCGCGAAGAGAATCAGTCCGCGCGGTGCTCGCGGCGAGACGAGGTCGCCGTGGAGGCGCAAACCCTCCGCGTCGATTTCCACAGATCGCTCCGGGGACTCCATGCTGCTTCCTTGTCGCGCCTCAGCGGCGCGCCGCCGCCTTCCGCCCGCTCCGGCTGTGGGTGCGCGCCCTGGTTCGTGCGGCCTTGCGGGCGGAACGACTGCGATCCGCCGCCGTGCGGCTGCGAGCGATGCGGTGCGCTTGACGCGAAAGCGCGGTGTGCGAGCCCGCGGCGCGAGCCTCGCGGCGCAGGACCTTGCGGATCGCCTTGGAACGTGTGCGCGAAGGCCGGGTGCGCGAGCTCGAGCGGCCCTTGCGCGCCGCGCGCTTCGCGCTCTTGCGTGTAGCCGCGGAAGCGCTGCCCTTCTTCGGGGCCGGCAGGTGGACACCCGCGCGCCGCGCCTTGGACAGACCGATCGCGATCGCCTGCTTGGTCGAAGCCGCGCCGTGCTTGCCCTCGCGGATGTGGTGGATTTCTTCCCGCACGAATTCGCCTGCTTGCGTCGAAGGTGATTTGCCTTGGCGCCGGTCGGTTCGTGCACGCTCGATCGTTTTCTTTTCAGGCATGGAGATGTCTCCGTTGTGATGGGGACCCGTTGCGGGCGAAGCAACGCTCATGCCGCGTCTCAACCCCCGCGACGACCGCGCGTCGGAGCTTGTCGCCAGCTCTGCGATCGCGTGTTGCCGCGATCGCGCGCTGCGCCCATCCGGTCGAAGCTGTCGACCGGCGACGGCATCGGACGAAGACCTTGGCGCGGGATGAAGGGCGCACTCGGTTGCGGTTGCAGCGGAGCCGGCCGCTGGAAGGGAGGCGGCTGGACCGACTCCGGTCTTCCATCGTTGAGACCGGAAGGCCGCTCGGGCGCCGGACGTCCCTGAACAGGCGGTGAAACAGGCTGCGGTCTCGTCGCGGGAGGCGTCACGGGTGCGGGTCTTCCGCTCGGCGGAACCGAAGAACCGGGCGCGGGCCGTCCGCTCGACGGAGCGTTGGAGCCCGGAGCGGGGCGACCCTGTGTCGGAGGCGGCGCCACCGGAGCCGGCCGTCCTGTCGGCGCTTGCGGTCGCGTGGTCTGCGGGCGCTCGCGCTCGACCGCCGGCGGAACCCGTCCGGCCGCGGGGCCCTGCCCTTGAGGAGCCGCACGCTTCCACTGCGATTGTTGTCGCGCTTCCCAACCGTCCTGCGTGCGACGCTGCACGTTCCCGTCGCGATCCGTGAACACGTTGTTCGGCAC
>Ga0193706_1000178_pt1 | contig 44610 bp, 42 predicted proteins | sample U3c1metaG_FD_160130 | JGI IMG/M metagenome (GOLD analysis project Ga0193706, IMG submission 160130) | Soil microbial communities from a riparian zone of the East river system, Colorado, United States - U3c1 | ecosystem: Environmental > Terrestrial > Soil > Riparian zone | place: USA: East River... | reverse complement strand
CCGTACTTCGGCGTCATCGCCGGGTTGGCGACGGACGTCGGCTCGGCGGTGTCGCACGGCGCCGTCGTAGCCCGCGAGTACGGCCTTCCTGCCGTCCTCAATCTGCGCAGCGCGACGAAGCTATTTCGCACCGGTGACCGCGTCATTCTCGACGCCGATCGCGGTGTTCTCTCGTTCGACGATTCACTCACTTGACCCAAGACTCCGTCCCCGCATCGAGGTGCCCATCATGTATCGCTGCGACGACTTCTCCGGCGAATTCGATGGGACGGACTACGAGAGTGCGTTGACCAGCGTGTCGGTCAATACGCGTCCCGCGCGTCCATCTTCATCGCGCGATGGGTTGTAGACCGTGATCTCGATGCCAATCGCTCGCTCGCTTGCCAGCGCAATTCGCAGCACTGTCTCGAGTTCCTTCAACGTCAGGCCGCCCGGCAATCGATAGTCCACCGCCGGCATGACGGCGTCATCGAGACAGTCAGCGTCCACATGGATCCAGAATCCCGCGAGTTCGGCGCGCTCGAGATGCTTGACCGCTTCCCGGGCCGCGTTCTCCGCGCCCATGCGACGGACAGCGGGCAGGTCAAACGCGCGAAGCGCGGGCGGTAGCGGCTGGCTCCCGAAGCTCGCCTGCTCTTCGGCATCGCGAAGTCCAAGGCAACCGCATCCGTCTCGCGGATCAGCGGCGCGCGGTTCTCGAGGTTCGTGATCAGTGCTGGTCCGTGTCCGGTGACGAACGCGAGATCCATCGAAGCGGCTTCTCCGTTGGGATTGACCTCCGGCTGATAGAAATCGGCGTGCCCATCGACGAACAGCAGGCCGTAACGACCACGCCTTCGCAGCGCGAGCGCCGACCCGAGAATGATCGAGCAGTCCCCGCCAAGAAGGATCGGGAACTCGGCTCCGTCGAGCAGGTTCCCTACCGCATCCGCCAGCTTTACCGAATAGATGGCGATCGCCTGTGCGTTCAGGGTGAGCGTTTCCGGGTCCCGTACGGGATCATACGCGACGTCTGGTGCGACCCTTCCCGCGCGACGGGCTCGCAAGCGCTCGGCAAGTCCATGGTCCAGCAACGTCTCGGGGAGGCGTTCGACGCCGGTGGGTCGTAGACCGAGGATGGAGGGTGCTTCGAGAACGGCATGGCGGTGAGTCATGGCGCGCGCTCCTCTCGTTCGTTGCACTTTAGCTTCCGCAGCCGCCATCATGACGACCTCGCGCGACACCTCGGACCATGGTCCGGCAGGACGCTACCGCTTGGGTGCTTGCGGTGCAGAAAGCGCAGCTGGCGCTGCTCGAATCAAGAACGCAAGTCCCTCGAGCAATGTCCGCTCGCGACTATTGTTCCGACCCGTGAAGAGCATCATGGCGGCGCCTTGCATCGCCGCGACGACGATCTCGACTGCGCGCTCGAAGTGCACGAGCTCGGCGAGATCCGGAAAGAGACTCCGTGCCTCGTAGAGGATGTGCTTGTGATGTTTCGCGACGATGGGCGAGAGAGCGTCGCGGAGAGCCGGTTCGGTCGGAGCTGCCGCGTAGAGCTCGTGGAGCACGCGCACCTCCGCCGTCTCGAAGACCGACCACAGCCCGCGGATGGCACGCTCGAGCGCATCCTTGCCCGACCGGTGGGTGCGCATCGCGCGACGAAACTTCGGAAACAGTGAGGAACAGAGCTCCTCGGCCGCCGCGGAAAGCAGCGCCTCCTTCGTTGCAAAATGTTTGAACAGCGCTCCCTGGGATACCCCCGCGCGCGCGACGATTTCGCTCGTTGTCGTGTTCGCATACCCCAGCTCGACGAGCGATTGAATGGTGGCGTCGAGAAGGGCCCGGCGAGTCGTCGCCTTTCGATCGGCCTGTGTGCGGCGCGTCATCACGATCCTCGCACCATAGCAGGGCCGTCAGCTCGACCACGCGCCCCTCTCGCTCGTAACTACGCGGCTTGGTTGAACAATAAAAAGTGACTAGTCGCTTTCTATCTATGGAGCTATGCCCGAGAACATGTCTCCGCTGCTCATCTTGCTGGCGGTACCGCTCTTCCTTGCGACTTTCTGTGGTGAAGGGTGGCTACGGCGGCGTCGCGGGATGTCATTCGACGTCGCCGACGGGGTCACGAGCGTGGGGATGGGAGCGGCATTCCTCGTCATCAACTTGCTCGCCTCCGGCCTCATCGTCGCCCTCATTCAGGTGTTGTACGAACATCGGCTTTGGGACCTGGGCGGCGGCGCGTGGGTGTGGGGACTTGCTCTCGTCGCCGACGACCTCGTGTTCTACTGGGCGCACCGCACCTCCCACGAGGTCCGCTTCTTCTGGGCGACGCACGAGGCGCACCATTCGAGCGAGCAGTACACGCTCACGACCGCGCTGCGGCAGCCGTGGACAGAGCCGATCGCCGTCGTGTTTTGGTTCCCGCTGCCACTTCTCGGTCTACCGCCGCAAATGCTTCTTACTGTGCACACCGCGAACCTCATCTACCAGTACTGGATCCATACCGAGCTCGTAGGACGCCTCGGGATCCTCGAATGGATCTTGAACACGCCATCGCACCACCGCGTCCACCACGGCTCGAACCCCCGCTACCTCGACAGGAATCACGGAGGCATCTTCATCGTTTGGGACCGGTTGTTCGGCACCTTCGAGCCCGAGACGGAGCCGCCGGTGTACGGGCTGACCAATCCTCTGGTAAAGCGCGGCGCCGTCCACGCGTCGTTTCACGAATGGCTCAGCATCTTGCGCGACTTGCGACGGGCACGCACGTGGCGCGGACGCATGACGGCTCTCTTCGGCCGGACCGGCACGGACTATCTCGCCTGTGAGCGAAAGCCCGCGGCTCGTTGAAGGGCATCTATCGGGCACCAGGCCATTCGGACCGTGTTGGTTCTCCGGAGCGCGGCATCGACCTTGCCCGGACAAGGCGAAACCACGCGCTATCGCGAAGTTCATCTCGCGCGCTTCGCCGTGCGCGGCCATAATGCCGCCGATGCGACGGGTGCCCAAGGCCTGCTCGAGGGCAAGAAAGCCGTCGACTTGACTCTGGATCCGCGTGATCCCATGCACCTTGTCGTTCTCTCGTCGTCGGTTGCCGATATCGACGACGAAGGTATCGTCACAAGCTCGCGAGCGCCGTCACGAGGCGTCACGATCGGCGACATCGCAGCGGCGCCATTCTCTTTGGGTGGGCTCGGCATCTTGAGCACGCGTTCGCTGATGACGTTCGCCGCCATCTCGGTCGTCCCACCGCCGATGCACATCGCCTGTCGCATCAGGAAGTCGATGCCCCACTCGGCGAGCTCGCCATCATCATCGACCCAGGTGCCACCGGCGCTTGCGGCAAGCTCGAAGGCGATGGTCGCCCGGCGCGTTTCGGCCAGGCCCACGAACAGACGGGCGATGGCGGAGGACTGATCCGACATCGTGCGCGTCACGATGCCTTGACCGATGCGCCGGCTGAGCGCTTCGCCCACCAGTTGGAGCGTCTCGGCTTCACCGATCAGCTCACGCGCGCGCGGGTCTGTCAGTCTGCCGGCGGCGCGTGCGATCGCGTGCATCGTGGCACCCGCCCCGCCAGTCCTGGTCGTACCCTCCGGCATGGTGACCAGCGGCGAGTTGCGCCCCATTCGCTCGTGAAACATCCAGCGGCTGCCGACTGTCCAGCCATCGTTGACCCCACCGATGCGCTGGGTGTCGGGGACGCGCAGGTCGGACATGAATTCCTCGCAGAACTCGTTCGAACCGTTCAGCATCTCGATTCGCCGCATCTCGATTCCGGCACTCTTGATCGGGAACATGAACACCGTGAGCCCGCTGTGCTTCGACACGTCCCAGTCCGTTCGAGCTAGGCACAAGGCCCAGTCGGACCACCACGCGCCGGTCGTCCAGACTTTCGATCCATTCAGAACCCATTCGTCCCCATCGCGGACGGCACTCGTGAGCGCGCCAGCGACGTCGGACCCACAGCTCGGCTCGGAGAGGAACTGCATCCAGATCTCCTCGCCCTTCAAGATCGCGGGGACGTGCCTTCGCTTTTGCTCTTCGGTTCCGAATTCCAAGAGCACCGCCAAACACGGTGTGAACGTCGGCACCTGGACGCGCGTTGGATACGCATAACCGCGCAGCTCCGCGTTCAGCACCCGCTGATGCGCCGGCGTGAGCCCCTGTCCGCCGTACTCGTGAGCGACGCAAACCCCTGCTAAGCCTGCGTCGAAGAGCATCCGCTGAGCCGCGCGTTCGCGGGCGACCTCGGCCAGGTCGGCCTCATCGTTGTGATTGGCCCGCAGCGCGCTAGCGAACGTCCTTTTCGTCACCGGCTGCAGGTTGGCGCGGATGAAGACGCGGGCACGCTCGCGGAAGCTCTCGAGGCTTTCGACTTCGACGTTCACGACGCGACCTCCTTCTGGGCGACGAGATCAGCGAGACGACGACGATGCGCGTCGGGAGTTCCGTGAAGTACGCGTGCCAGCGTCACCCTGCGCAGGAAAAGGTGCAGGTCATGCTCGAACGTGACTCCGACTCCACCGTGCAGTTGCACGCATTCTTGGAGCACGTCAGCGCCGTAGTCGCCGATATACGCCTTGGCCGCACTCACCAACTCGGCCGCGTCAGGCCTTCGCTCGACGACGGCGCGGGCGGCTTCGTCGCCGATGGCATGACTTGCCTGGAGCCAGGTCATCATGTGGGCGAATCGATGCTTCAGTGCCTGGTACGACGCGAGTGGTCGGCCGAACGAGTAGCGCTCGAATGCCCACTCGACCGTCATGTCGAACGCCCGCTGCATCGCTCCCAAGGCCTCCGCGTTGAGGATCACGACGGCGTGCTGGAGTTGCCGTTCGACGTCGGCGGCAGCCTCGCCGACACGACCGACCACGGACGCGACGGGGACGCGAACGTTGTCGAACTTGACGACCGAGAACCGCTTCGTGAGATCGACGCCGCGCATGGAAATGAGCGAGATGCCCTCCGTATCGGTTGGAACGATCACCTGCGTGAGTCCCTCGGCGGTTCGACCGGTGACGAGCAAGTGGCTGGCCTCGTTGGCGGATTCCACCGGTCGCTTCACGCCGCTCAGCACGAGCCGGTCTCCTTGCAGGTCGATATTGAACGCCATGCTGCCCAAGCCATCGCTCGGCGGAGGCTCAGAAAAGCACCACGTGCCGATGGACGTCCCATTCAGCAGCCCGGCGATCAGATCCTTGTGGGTGCCGGCCGCGCTCAGCGCGCCGGCGACCACGTTGGTCGAGACCAGCGGTCCAGGCGCGGCGTGCCGGCCGAACTCGTAGGCGACCAGCGTCAATTCCACGAGCCCGCTGCTCGAGCTCGAAACCCCACCATCGTCTTCGGAGACGAGGAGCGACGTCCAGCCTAGCTCGGCACCGCGGCGCCAATAGTCGCGCGCAAAGCCCGCAGGATTGTCCCGGAGACGGCGTAACTCCGCGACCTCCGCATTGGCGTCCAAGAACCTCGCGGTCGTCTCGCGAAGGAGCTCCTGTTCCGAACTCAACTCCAACAGCATGCGCCGAAGCTAACCCTTGTTCGTCGGAGTCATCAATAGGCGAAAAAGGGCGACTATGTGCAGGAAAGGGCGACGCCAGGGCACTGTGATCCACGGCGTGAATGATCACATCGACGAGGCGACCTGGCGCTGTATAAAGGCACCTATCACGTAAGAGTTTTTTGGGAGCGCCATGACGAAGATTGAATTCGAGTATTCCCACGCCGCGATCCTGGTATCGAATATCGAACGCTCCGCGGACTTCTACGAACGCGCCGTCGGCTGGGAGCGGGAGTTCGGCGGGAGTTATGATGACTCGCTCGGGCGTGCCAATGGCTACGGTGGTCCGGGGCGCATCCTGATGGGCAAGATGGGCGGCGTGCGGCTGCAGCTCGTAGAGATGCAGGTCTCGCTCGAGCCGAAGCGACTGCCTCGCCACTTCGGCATCTTCTTGTGTTCGGTGAGCGTGCGCGACTTGACGCCTGTGCGGGCAAGGCTCGCGACCGAAGGCATCCCGATCACGCGTGAGCTGGATGTCGGCCGCGTTCGATTGCTGCTGGTGACGGACCCCGACGGACAGGAAATCGGCATCATCGGACCGCGGGGCCAGGAGCAAGCACAATGAGCCAGGAGCCCAAGGTGCCGCCCTACCGCATCGGATTCGTGGGCGTCGGACGCATGGGCGCGGCCATGTTGCAGTGTGTGCTCGACGCCGGCTACCGAGCGACGCTCTGCGATCCATCCGAGCAGGCGACGGCTCCCTTTGTCGCTGCACTGCCCGATCGCGTTGGCGTGGCGCCTACGCCGCGCGATACGGCAGAGATCGCGGATGTGACCGAAGTCGTGGTCAATACGAACGAGCAGGTGTTGGAAGCCTGCTTGGGTTCGGATGGAGTGCTTGCGGGCGCGCGGCCGGGGAGCATCGTGCTCGTCCACTCCACCATCTCTCACGACACGTTGCACCGCCTCGGTGACGCTGCTCTGAAGCGCGGCGTGCACCTGCTGGACGCCATGGTGAGCGGCGCGCGTGGTCATCTGAGCGTGGGCAACCTGGCCGTGATGGTAGGTGGCGACGGCGAGGCATTTGCTCGAGCCAAGCCGGTCATGGACACTTACGGGGGCCTGGTGCTGCACCTCGGGCCGCGCGGTTCGGGCCTAGACGCCAAGCTGGCCATCAACTTGTTGCGCTACCTGTGCATGGCCGCAGGCCAGGAAGCGACGCGTCTTGCCGAGAGCGCGGGGGTGGGCGATGCGATGGCCCAGCTCGTCGCTCACACCGAAGCCAACCGCTACGTGGGCAACGCGGCGAGGCTCCGTATGTTGGAGTCCAGCCCGCTAAGGCAACGGCAAAAAGACGCCGAGGTGACCCAGAAGGATCTGCGCGCAGCGATCGCGCGCGCCGACGGCATCGGTATCCGGCTGCCCAGCGCCGAGCTCGCGGTGGGTTTGATGCACGGCTTGTGGGGGGCCGAGCCGCTCTAGGAACTTCTCGCGCTAACGACGTCGGCCAACTTCACACCCGATGTTGGTTGATCAAAGGGCGTTTCTCGATAAGCGCTCGGCGTCCGCCCTGTCCAGCGTTTGAACGCTCGATGGAAGGTGCTGGTGTCCGCGAAGCCCATTTCGTACGCAGTCTCCTTGATCGTGAGCCGCCCGTTGCGAAGATGTTGCTTGGCCACGATCGCGAGCGCTTCCTTCGCGATTGTCTTATATGAGCTTGCCTCGGACACGAGGCGCCGTCGAAGCGAGCGCTTGCTCAGCCCGAGAACGCGCGCGACACGACTCATATCGGGTTGGTGCGCTTGTGCTTGCTCGACCAAAAGATCGCGCACGCGCAACGTGAACGGCGTGTGCTGCGTCAGTCGCAGAATGCGCCGCTCCGCGATCGCGCGCAGCGCTTCATGCACGTCCTCGTCCTTGTGCAACGACGCCGTGTTCATCAGGGCGCGGTCGAACACGATGCAGGTGAACGATTGCTCGAAGCGCGGTGCGAGCTCGAATGCGCGCGTGTACTCGCCGTGGTACGTCGGCATGGCGTAGTCGAAGCTCACGGCGTCGAATCGAGCCTGAGCACAGTACGAGCGAATGAGCCGGAAGAGGCCCAACACCAGCATCTCCGACGCGAAGCGCTGCATGCGCAAAGACGCACAGCTGAGGCGCGAGCACTGCACAGTCACCTTGTCGGCGCGTTCGGAGACTCGGAAGCTCGACTGATCGCTCAAGAGGCGATGGAACCTGTGAAGCGACTCCAACCCCTGACGTAACGTGGCCGCGTGAGCCGCAAGGTGTGAGACCGGATTGAACGTGGTGCCGCACAACCGCTCGCTCCAGTGAAGACCGAACGCCGGATCGCCCGTCAGGTCCAACGCAAGCTCGCATAGGCGGTACACCGACGAGCGGGGAACGCTGGTATCCTCGCAGTCGAGCGCCGCGGGGTCGAGCTCTGCAGAGCGCAACAGTTCCACCCGCGAGACGCCCACCTGCTCCACGGCCTCGACGAGCCCGCGCACAATCCGCATCGACATTGAGGATTCTTGAGCGTCGAATTGCCGGGCGGGAGGGGTCTGCATACCTCCGTGCGTGTCTGGCTGTCGGTGGGACGGCTTGGTTAAAAGTGACAACCCACGCGAAGCGGAACGAGGGGGCGTTAGATCGGGCTGAACCTCACGCGGCTTGCGGATAGAATGCACCGGCCCGTCTCCATTCGGTCAATAGCGTCCAATATTTGGTGCGCGCGCCAACGTCCTGCTCGCCCCAACAGCCTACACAGGCCCGTTCACAAAGCAACTCGAACGTTGTGATGTCGGGCGCGTATGCTTAGTCTGCAATCGAATGAAAATGATGCCCGAACACACCGAAGCCAAGCAGGTTCGCGGAGATCGCTTGGTCGCCAAAGTGCTCGAAGCCACCGTCGTGGAACTTTCGCGCTCGGGCCTAGAGAACATCTCCGTGGAAAGCGTCGCCGAGCGCGCCCAGGTCAACAAGACAACGATTTATCGACGGTGGCCAACCCCGGAGAAACTCGTTCGCGCGGCGCTCTTGCGCGTCGCCAGTGAGAACAGTGCCGTTCCCGACACGGGCAGCTTGCGTGCCGACCTGTCGAAGCTCATCAACTCGCTTCGCGGGGTCCTCGCGTCCCCCCCACCCACGCACTCATTCGCATGCACTTGGGCGGCGCCATTCACGGCGACTTGGCAACGCTCTCACTCACTATCCGGCAGCAGAAAGACGAGCAATTGAAGGCGATCTTCGTTCGGGCCGTCAAGCGCGGCGAGCTGCCGCCCGGCACGGATATCGATCTGCTCTACGACACGATCGTGGGGGCTTTTTTCAACTTGGCTGTTTTTCGGCGCGAGCCCGCAAGCAAGGCGCGGATGGAGCAGGCCGTCGATCTCATTCTCGTCGGTGCGGAGAACACGACCCGCCCAGCGAAGAGAACCGCAAGCCAGTTACGAAAAGGTAAGCGGTAACGTGGACGCACCGCGTCCCTTGGCCCACGCCGGCAAACGGTTTGGCCGCCCCCTACCATTGCGCCACCCTCGTGCCGTCCCGTAGGTTCGAACGTAGCCGGGCTCGGGATGCAGACGCGAACACGGGTGAGCGCCGCCCTTTGGCGTTCGAGTCGTCGGAGGAAGGTCCGCAATCGAACAGCAAAGGATTTAACCCATGCAGCGAGTCGTTTGCAGTCCCAAGTTGCTCTTGCCAGCATTCGTCCTTCTGCTTGCGTGCGGGTGCTCAACCGAAAAGGCGGATAAAAATACCGGATCGAATCCGACCATGGGAGCGGACGCGGCCACGCCCAAAGCGGACGGCGCGACCGTGCCCGTGACCGTCACGGGTCCGATCACCGGCGGCAGGGGCAAGCCGTTCTCGACTTCGATCGTGGATCTCGGTGCCAACGGTTATGGGGAGAGGGAGTTCTTTTACGAAGGCGACGCCATCGCCTACGCCCTGCAGGGCGAGATGACGATGGACGGGAAATGGACGCTCCTGGAAACGAGCAAAGAGAGCTACAAATCCCGCATGATCGTGCGCCGGCCCACGGACGCCGCCAAGTTCAATGGGACAGTCGTCGTCGAATGGCTCAACGTGAGCGGTGGTGCCGACGGCGATCCGGGTTTCATGTACAACTGGCAAGAAATCCTGCGCGAAGGGTACGTGTGGGTCGGGGTTTCGGCGCAAGCGACTGGCATCGAGGGCGGCGGCTTTTCCGTGCTGCCCAATCCGCCACCCCCGCTCAAAGTGCATGACCCGGAGCGCTACGGCTCGCTGCGGCATCCGGGCGACGCATATTCCTTCGACATCTATACGCGTGCGGCCCAGGTCGTTCGTGGCGCCAGCGGCGTCGATGTGCTCGATGGACTCGAGCCCAAGCGCTTGATCGCCTACGGGGAGTCTCAGTCGGCGATGCGCCTGGTCTCCTACGTCAACGGCGTGCATCCGTCGGTCAAGGCATTCGACGGCTTCTTTATCCACAGCCGCAGCGTCAGCGGGGTGCCGTTCACCAATGACGCCATGCTGTCGCTCGGCGGACCACCGGTTTTCATCCGCGACGACATCGAGGCGTTTGTATTTCAATTTCAAACGGAAACCGACGTGCTCGGATTGCTCGGATACTTGCGGGCGCGGCAGCCCGACAGCGATCGGCTTCGCACGTGGGAGGTGGCGGGCACTGCACACGCGGACGCGTACATCCAGGGTATCAACGGCGACGCAGGCTCTGCCCTAGCATGCGCCGACGTGAACGATGGTCCGCAGCATTTCGTGATCAAGGCGGCGCTGCATGCGCTCCATCTGTGGATGACCGACGGTACGGCGCCCGTAAAGGGCGACCTGCTGATGGGCAATGACGGCAGCCCCGCTACAGATGACAATGGGAACGTGCTCGGCGGAGTACGGACTCCGGACGTCGACGTTCCGATTGCGACGCTGAGCGGCCTGGCCCCTGCGGGCTCGAACATTCTATGCTCGTTGTTCGGCCACACCACGCCGTTCACGCCCGAGAAGTTGATCGAGCTGTACCCGACCCACGAGACCTATGTCATGAAGGTCAAGGACTCGGCGCGTAAGAGCGCGGCAGCAAAGTTCATCCTCGAGCCCGAAGAGCAAGCGATGGTCGCCGAAGCGGAGACCGCGCCGGTACCGAAGTGATGACTCGTCAAAATGCGCGTCGCGTTTGCACTGGGTCATAAAATCATGCATTTTCGCGATCGCTTTTGAACCTTGCGACGGTTAGGAGAAATAGACACAGCATGGACGGGACATTCACCGCGTTCGTCATCGACGACGAGGGAGGGAAAGCGCGCCCCACCTTCAAGCAGCTCACGCTGGCCGACCTGCCCGATCACGAAGTGCTGGTCGAGGTCGAGTTTTCCACGCTCAACTACAAAGACGGCCTGGTCGTCAGCGGCAATCGCAACAAGGTTGCGCGTAAGCTGCCGATCGTTGCGGGGATCGACTTGGCCGGCGCCGTCGTGGAGTCGCGTTCACCAGCTTGGCGCGCGGGCGACAAGGTCGTGGTCAATGGATTCGGCCTCTCCGAGACGCATTACGGCGGCTACTCGCGCTATGCGCGGGTGAAGCCGGAATGGCTGGTCCGCCTGCCCGCCGCGTTTAGTCCCCAACAAGCCATGGCCATCGGCACCGCGGGCTACACATCAGCGTTGTGCGTCGACGCGCTGGTCGACTTCGGGCTCACCAAGGACGCGGGCGAGGTGCTGGTCACGGGCGCTGCCGGCGGGGTCGGGTCGGTTGCCATCGCGCTGCTGGCAGCGGCGGGCTTCGACGTGGTCGCCTCGACTGGGCGACCCGAGACGCACGACTACCTGAAAACGCTGGGCGCGCGCTCGTTCGTCGATCGCGCGAGCTTGCAGGAGAAAGGTCCGCCACTGCAGAAAGAGCGCTGGGCAGGGGCGGTCGATGTCGTGGGCGGCGTAACCCTCGCCAATGTGCTGGCGCAGACCAGGTACGGCCGGGGCGTTGCCGCTTGCGGTCTCACCGCGAGCGCCGATTTGTCGGCGACGGTGCTGCCGCACATCTTGCGCAGCGTGGCGCTTTTGGGCGTCGATTCGGTGATGGCACCGATGACGAAGCGCGAAAAGGCGTGGCAGCGACTTGCCCGCGATTTACCGGCGAAGAAGCTCGCCGACATGACTCGGGTAGAGCCCATGTCGAAGCTGGTCGAGCTCGCAGGATCGATCCTCGCCGGCCAGGTGCGCGGTCGGGTGGTGATCGACGTGAGGCGCTGATCAGCACGCGCTCAGCCGTTACACATCGTTACGATCTCACGAGGTCGGTGCGGGTTTCGACGCCTGCACCGGAAGCCCAAGTTCGGCGAGCACCTCTTCCGTGCTTTCGCCCAGCGTGGGCGCCGGGCCCGAGACGCGCCCTTGCGTGCGTGAAAACCACGTCGGAACGCCGGGAAAGCGCAGCGGACCGAAGGGTGAATCCACCGTCTCGAAGAAGCCGATGGCGTTGAGATGAGGATGCTCGAAAAGCTCGTCGGGCGTACGAATCGGCGCCGCGGGGATGTCGAGCTTGCGAAATAGTGCCAGCCAATCCTGCGTCGACCGCTCCTTGAACGTTTCCGCCAGTACCCTGTACACCTCGTCGATTCGGCGCGCCCGCTGCGGAACTGTCGCAAGCTCGTCGCTCGCCCACGGCGGTCGCACAGCTTCGACGAACAAGGCCCATTGCTTGTCGTTGTAGATCAGGGCGGAGATATAGCCGTCGCTGGTGCGGTAGGGCCGACGGTTCGGCGCCACGGCACGCGGGTAGTGCGCGGGGCCGAGCGGAGGAGAAAACAGAACGCCGTTGGCATGCTCCACGAGCATGAAGGACGCCATGGTTTCGAACATGCCGACCTCCACTTCCTGACCCTCCCCAGTTCGTTGGCGGTGAAACAATGCCATCGTGGTCGCGTAAAGCGCGGTTAGGCCGGTGATTTTGTCTGCGATGATAGCGCCGACGTACGTCGCCTCACCGGTCATCATCTGCTGGACGGCCGGTAATCCGCACTCAGCCTGGATAGTGTCGTCGTAGGCGGGCAGATCTCCGTCGGGGCCGCGCCGGCTGTATCCATAGCAGCTGGTGTAAACGATCGCCGGATTGATGGCGGCGACATCCTCGTAACTGAAGCCTAGCTTCGCGATCGCCTTGGACCGCATCGAGTGGATGAAGACGTCGGCGTGCTCAATCAAGGCGCGCAAAGCGATCTTGCCTGCGTCCGATCGCAGGTCGAGAACGACGCTCCGCTTGCCTCGGTTCACATTCACAAAAACGCCGCTCATGCCGGGCGCCGGTCCAACCGAGATGTACCGGGTGGTGTCGCCCTCGGGCGGTTCCACCTTGATCACGTCGGCGCCCATGTCGGCCATGATCTGGGTGCAATACGGCCCCATGACCATCGCGGTGAGATCGATCACGCGCACGCCTGCCAACGGGCCGGTGCGATTCGCGGGGCTGCCCATACGTCCTCCTTACTACAAGTCATCAACACTGGTGTATAGTACTACGCAGGCTTACCCGCAGCTAGAGGCTCGAAGCCGAGGAACTTCTCCCTCACCCGAGATCAGCTTTGCGGGCCGATGCTCCGATGGTGAATTGACGCCTGGATGGCATTGGCGTCACGTCGAGCGCAAGGCCTTGGGTGTTCAAGGCGCTTCGAAGGGACCGATGTCGGGAAGACCCACATAGAGCGGGGCGTTCCAGAAATCGGCTTTCCCATTGTCGGCAATGGTGATGCCGGAAGACGCAGCGCCCCCCGACGAGTTGACGAGCGAAGCAGCCGTCGACCCTTCTGAGAAGAGAAGATTGTTGTAGGTTTGGTTGGTCGCGGCCGCGTCCGAATGCAGGTTGATGCTGTGCCGGCTGTTGTTGATGAGGACGTTGTAACGAATGATCGAATCGCCGAAGGCAAACTGCGCGAGCAAGATGCCGTGGCCGTTGTCGTGCACGTAGTTGTACTGGATGATCGTCTTGGTGGTTGCTCGATCGGCGTCGATCCCGTTGGAATCGGCGCTTCCGGCCTTGCGCACGGTGCCGAACGCCTCATTTCGCTGAATCACGACGTCGTCGCTATTGTACACCTCGATCGCGCTGGTCCCGGCATCCTTGCTGACGTTGCGCTCAATGAGTACGCCTCGCGAGCCGGTCACGTAGATCGTGTTGGATCGACGATCTGTCCGTCGAACCATCCATCGTCGATGAACTCCCGCCCGATCCGCCGGCAAACGAGCCTCCCGCCGACGAAGACGCTCCCGCGCGTCCGCCCGATCCGGCGCCCCCACCCGCGGACCCAGCGCCGAGTGACCCGGTGCTGTCCGGCGACGAGCAGCCGAACGCTCCTCCTATCACGACGAGGAGCGCGGCCAAGCACGCACGCCAGCGCGCCGGAGGGGCGACACGTATTGAAGACAAGCGGAAAGCATCCTTCATTTGCTGACGACTATGGCTGCACGGCGACGGCGACTCGCGCCGTATAGGCGCTGCCGTCCGTGCCGGTCACGGTGAACGTGAACGACGCCACTCCCACGAATCCGGCCGCCGGTGTGAACCGGGCGCTGTGTCCATCGCCGAGGAGCTGCACCGAGCCGCAACCTGACTTGCTCACGGTAAAAAAGGGAGAAACGTCGCTGAACCCGAGCGCATAGCTCGCAAGATCCACGTCGACGCTTGCGTCGGCTTTGGTCAAGGCTCGGGGTTCCGCAAGCCAGTTGAGGTATCGCTCGATGAGCGCGTACCCGCCGGGAGCTTTCTTCATGGCGTCGTCCACCGCTGGATTCGATCCGTTCGTCTGCTCCCAGAAATCGGGCATACCGTCGTTATCGGTATCGCTGGGGTTGGTACCGCCCGCGATCGCGCCGTAGCCGTTGTCGCTCAGCCCCGTTTCGGTCTGGCTGGTGTAGAGGCCTCCGGCGGGCCCTGCCGTGTTCGCTCCGGTGCCGGTCGTTCCCATGCCCAGGGTCCTGACTTGGCTGATGATGAGCGCGTCGAGCGGATCTCTCGGCAAAGTTCCAGCGAACGATACCGCGATGCGGTAGGCCGATTGCGTGTCGTGTGCGGGGGATGCGAGCGTCGGTGAGGACCACGGAGCGCTCAAAATCGTGCCCGGGCCCTGATACCAGAAAGGGGTGGTGGTGGCGCCATCGAGTGCGCCATTCAGGTTGGTATCCTTCAGATTGCCCGCATAATAGATGCTTTGATTCATATCCACCTGGTACCAGGTGTTATCCGTGCCCGTGGAGGCCGGGCCAAAAATGAAATAGTTATTGATGATATCGTGTTTGAAGGGCGTACTGGTGTGCGTGGTGTAGCCCGCGGAATTGTTATAGAGAACGTTATTCACGAAGACCGTGTTGATCTTCGCGAGCGGGTTTCGGTTGTGGGAATTCGCGAAGATGTTTCGGTACCAGGAGGCCTGGCTGGAGACGGACTCCATATGCGCGCCAAACTGCTGGCCCGTGGGGTTGGCGATCAGACTGTCCTGAAAGGTGATGTCCGTAACCGGAAATGCTTGCCAATCATCGCTGACGGCTCCGATGTTGTTCCAGGGCGCGAATTCGAAGGAACAATGATCGAGGATCGCGTTCTTCGCTCGGTAGAGACTGAGAGCGTCGTCGGTGGTGCTGGCGGTCTCGTCACCGGGACGAATGCGAATGTACCGGCAGATGATGTTGGAGGAGTTGGCGAGTGAGATCTCGCCACCGCGAAAGCCGATGCCGCCACCCGGGGCGGTTTGTCCGGCGATGGTAATGTTGCTTTTGACGGAGACCGCCGTCTCTAGAGCGATGTATCCCCCCACGTCGAAGACCACGATGCGATTGGGTTGGCTGACGCCGTCGCGAAAGGACCCCGCGCCTGAGTCGTTCAAATGGGTCACGTGATAGACGCTTCCATCGCGCCCTCCGGTGGCGTGTTGCCCGAACCCCTCCGCCTCTGGAAACGCGAGACCGTCGACAGGGGGAGGCGATCCGCCGCCCGAGCACCCTGCGTCCGTGTTCACGCTGTCTGGAGCGCCGCTATCGCCGGTCGACGCCCCCGCACCCGCAGCGCCGGCCGCGCCGCCGTTTCCACTCGCGCCGCCGTTTCCACTCGCGCCGCCGTTTCCGCTCGCGCCGCCGCTTCCACTCGCGCCGCCGCTTCCACTCGCGCCGCCGCTTCCACTCGCGCCGCCGCTTCCGCTCGCGCCGCCGTTTCCGCTCCCACCAGCGGCACTCCCCGCCGCTCCTGCCGTGCTCCCGCCCGCCCCAGCGGTGGCAACGTCACCGGCGTCCGTGGAATGACCCGCCGACCCTCCGTTACCGCCGTCCGGAGGAGTGCTCCCGTCGGTAGGGCTGCAACCTTGCACCCCACCTGCGAACACCGCGAGCAAAACGAGATGCCTTCGCAACATGGTTTCCTTACTTCACTCCTTCTTCGAGGATCCGCGCAGCGATGAAGAAGGCCCAGCGTGCGGGACCACGGCCGAAGGTCATTGGCTGTAGCTCGGCGTCCACGTGCCAAAAACGTTGCTCAGCGTGAACTGCGCCGCTTGCGCGTCGGTGAGCTGCTGCGACGGTGTGGCGCGGCCTGAAGGGTTGGCGCCGGCTCCGCTGCTCTTGTACTCGGAGAAGCGGGCGTTGGTAAGGTCGTTAGTTCCCATAGGGACCCAGCCGACGGGATTGATATGCGCGCCGAGAGCGGTCTTGAGATACGTCGCGGAGCCGTACGCGCCCCAGGGTCTCGCGAGCGCCACCGATCCTGCTTTGACGCTCGACGCCGCGGTCAGTGAACCTCCGAAGAACACGAGACCGTAGGGGGTATTTTGTTCGGTGCTCGGTGCCGTGACGGAGACACCGCCCGAAGCATTGTAAATCGTACAATTGTCGAAAGCTGCTGTCCCGTCGCCAAAGATAAAATCCACGCTACCGGCAATGTAGCAATTTCGGAAGTATTGGCTGGCGCCCCGCACGTAGAGCGTATCTTGGTAGCTGATGAAACGGCAGTTTCTGAACTGCATGTGCGCCCCGGAAGTGAGGAGAGCCACGGCCTGCGAGCCTCCGAGCGGCGTGCTGTTCTCGAAGGTGATATTTTCGGCCGAGAAGTCGCTGGCGGAAATATTGGTGCTGGCCCCGGCTGTGGTCCCACCCGCGGAGGTCGCGTTGTCGTCGTAGGTCAAAATCGTGGTCATCGCGTCCTTGCCGCAGAACGTCATGAACCTTCGGTTGGTGACCGTAAGCTTCTCTTTATAGGTGCCGGGGGCGATTCGAATCTGAGTCGGCGCCGTACTGCCTGCGGAAATGGAGTTGACTGCTGCTTGCACCGTAAGAAACTGCCCGCTCCCATCTGCCGCGACGGTGATGATGGTTTGACCGGTGACGCGGTTGCAGTCCGGGAGTGTTCCGCCGTCGCTCCCCCCGGCGTCTACGCCCATACCTGCTGCTCCGCCCGTTTCCGCCGCCGCGTCACTGTCCGCAAGGCCCGAGTCACGCGATCCGCCAGCGCCTCCGCCCATACCCGCTGCTCCGCCCCCCCCCGCCGCCGCGTCACTATCCGCAAGGCCCGAGTCACGCGATCCGCCGGTGCCCGCCCCCCCAGCGGCGTCACTCGAACCTGTGGCACCGCCTCGGCCGGCGGATGATCCCGGAGCGTCGCTAGCCCCGCCATCCGTGCCACTGCCGCCCGCGCCGATACCCCCATCCGCACCCGCGACGCCTCCCCGGCCCCCACTATCCGGTCCCGGCGAGCCTCCGGTACCTCCGCTTCCCGACCCGCCGGCCACGGAGCCGGCGGCTCCGCCAACGCCGGTCGACAGCGGCGCGTCGGGCTCGCTCACACTGCACGCGACGAAGAGCCCGAAGCCGACGGCGAATGGGATCGTCGGGACGCTGCCCATCGCGTTTCCAAAAATTCCCACGTCTCAAGGTGAGAAGCCGCGTCAACGAAGGCTCACCCAAATCGGATGGCCTTGACCAACATTTCAGAACAACAAGCGAAACGGCGGGATTCGAAATCGCGCTGATCACGAAGCGCGCACGCTCGCCCCACGAGCTACCGGTACAAGAAAGATGAGCCGTCGCGAGCGCGTTAGCGACCTTACGTAATACCGATCGATGTTCTCACTACGGCCGCGTCTTACGAATGGTTCTGTCCAGCGCCTCTGGTTCCAGCCGTCGATTTACGTGCTGATCGCCGGGGCAACGCTCGCGCGATGCAGTTCCGATTCGTCGCCGGGAGATCCCGCCGGCGCTGGCGGTAGCGGAGGAAATGGGAACGGCGGCTCTTCCACAACGGGCGCTGACGCATCGGTTGGCGCCGGGCGCGCCGGCTCGGGCGCAACGAGTGGTACCGCCGGCGCGACAGCCACCGGCGGCGCCGGAGGTTCGGGCGGCACGAGCGGCAGCGGCGGCACGACGAGTTCCGGTGGCGCAAGCGGCAGTGGCGGCGCGGCAGGCAAGGGAGGCACCGCCGGTTCGGGCGGTGCGAGCGGCAGTGGCGGTGCGAGCGGCAGCGGCGGTGCGAGCGGCAGCGGCGGCGCGGCGGGCACTGCCGGTTCGGGTGGCGGCGCCGCCGGTTCGAGCGTTGACGCCGGGATGGGCAAAGGCGGAATGGCTGGCGGAGGTGGAAACAATACCGACGCCGGAGGGGCCGGAGGCAGCGCCGGCACGGGAGGATCTTCGACCGACGCAGGCCCGTGTACCAATCCCCCAGCTGCCGATCCGGTGGTCGGATGGGCCGCCGCCAGTGGCATGGGACAAAATGCGCCAACGACCGGAGGCGGAACTGCCACGCCGCAAACCGTGACGACACTGGCAGCACTGAAAACGGCTGCGGCCGGCAACACGGCCGCCGTGATCTACGTGAGCGGCGTTCTGGCGCCGGGAAGCGTCGGCATCGGTTCGAACAAGACCATCGTCGGCATTTGCGGCGCCGAGATTCATGGACATCTCGGTGTGAGCGGATCGACCAACGTCATCGTCCGCAACATCAAAATCATCGGCTACGGCGTCGGCGATTGTTCCAAGGACCCCGGTTTCGATCCTGCGGTCGGATGCTCGTCGGGCGACGACGCCGTCACCATCGGAAGCAACGCCCACCACGTCTGGTTCGATCATTGCGACGTTGCCGACGGCACCGACGGCAATCTCGACATCACCAGCGGCGCCGATTTCGTCACCATCTCGTGGACCAAATTCCATTACACGGCGCGCACCGACAACGTTGGCAACGATTCGACGGGCGCCGCCGGGCACCGCTTCTCGAACCTCATCGGCTCTGCCGACGACGTCGCCGGCGACGTGGGACACCTCAACGTCACCTGGCACCACGACTGGTGGGCGGACAACGTCAACCAGCGCATGCCGCGCACGCGCAACGGGAAGATCCACCTGTTCAACAATCTCTTCACATCCACCGGCAACAGCTACTGTACCAATTCGGGCTTTCAAGCGACGCTCCTGGTCGAAAGCAACATCTACGACGGCGTGAGCAACCCGCTGCAACCGGACGTCGGAAACATGAAAGAACAGAACAACGTGTACACCAACACGACGGGCACGAAGGCGGCATCAGGGACCGGCTTCACGCCGACGTATGCCTACACGCCCGAGGCCACCACCAACCTGGCGGCCACGATCAAAGCTGGCGCCGGCCCGCACTGACCCGACGACGCAAAGCCTGACCCTGCAGCGGCTCGCCTGTCGTAGCGGACAGCGTCACATGTCGAGCTTGCCGAGCTCGGTACTCACCGGCCAAGCATCACGCGCGCGGTGAGCGATCACGCCCACGCCTGCCAGCGGGCCGGTGCGATGGGCGGGGCTGCCCCTACGTCCCCCTTGCTGCAAGTCATCAACAGTGGTGTGTAGTACGACGCCCGCGTACCCGCAGCTAGAGGCTCGAAGCCGTGGACTTCTCGCTCACCACCGATCAGCAGAACATCAGAGATTCGATACTGAAGCACTGTTCGCGCTTTCCGGCCGAGTACTGGCTCGAACGCGACCGGTCAGGCGTATTTCCAAACGACTTTTTCGAATCGCTCGTGGAGAAAACCGGGTGACCACATCGTCTGCGGCCAGGCTTGCGGTGAGCCAACGACGCTGGTCGAAGCGCTGATCGCGCAGGCCGAAGGCATCGGCGATCTCTCGGTGTTCGCGGCCACGAGCTTCTCCGGACTGCTCAATGTGGCGGCTGCGGACAAACTCGCCATTTCCAGCATCGGCGCGATCGGGGAGCTTCGCACGCTCACGGCAGCACACCGCCTTAACATCATTCCCTGTCACGTCAGCCAAGTCGGGCCGATGATCACCGAGGGGCTCATCGACTGCGACGCCGCCTTCGTGCAGGTCAGCCCACCGGATGCCAACGGCAACCACAGTTTTGGCCTGATCAGTGACTTCGTCCACGAGGCCGTGACGCGCGCCCGGGTCGTCATCGCGGAAGTGAATGAGTGCGTGCCATTCACGCATGGCGACGTCGTCCTTCCCGCCGAGCAGAGCGATTGTGCGGTCGCTGTTGCGCGACGACCGGTGGAGCTCATGCCGGCGCCGATCGGCGAGGTCGATCAGGTGATCGCCAGGATAGTGGCCCGCTATATCGAGGACGGCGCAGTGCTTCAGGTCGGAATCGGAGCCGTGCCCGATGCGATTCTGCGCCTGCTCCACGACCGGCGTGATCTGGGCGTCCATTCGGGCATGATCGGGGATGCCCTTGTCGACCTGGTCGAGGCGGGCGTGGTCACCAACGCGTTGAAGCCCTTGGATGCCGGCGTGTCCGTCACGACCGCGCTGATCGGAACCAAGCGCCTCTACGATTTCGCTCACCGCAATCCGCGGATCAGCGTGCGCAGTTCCGCCTATACGCACGACGCGGGCGTCTTGTCGCGGCTGCGGAATCTGGTGACGATCAACTCCGCGGTCGAGGTCGACCTGACGGGCCAGGTCAATGCCGAACAAAGCGGCTCGCACTATCTGGGCGGCACCGGCGGCCAAGTGGACTTCGTCCGCGCCGGCAATCGTTCTCCCGGGGGCCACTCCATCATTGCGCTACCTGCCACCGCCAAAGGAGGCAAGGTCAGTCGGAATACCGTGGACCTGTCTGGGCCGGTGACCACCGCACGCAGTGACATGGACGTGATCGTCACTGAATTCGGCGCCGCCGAGCTCAAGGGACAGACGCTCGCGGAACGCACACGCCGGCTGATCGCAATCGCCCACCCCGACTTCCGGGAGGAGCTAGACCGCGCCGCGCGCACGATTCAAACGAGAGGGTTCTGACCCACGACGCTGTACTGTTCGACCGCGCGAGGATGAATCGCGATCATGACCCTGAAGCGATGGGAGAATCCTCGCGCGCCGTCTTGGCCATCTCGAAACTGTAGCGAATATGGTCGACGTGCCCCGAAGGAACGACGGCGAAGACCTTGGAAACGAATTGTATGCGACACGATCGCCCGCCTTGAAGCTCTTGACCTTCGGCCCGACCTCGATGACCTCGCCGGAAAATTCGTGGCCGAGCGCCATGGGTCGATGATGACGCGGCCCCATGTTGCGGAAGTGCAGGTCGGTCCCGCAAATGTCGGCCGCGGCAACCTTGATCACGAGGTCCCCCGGCCCGACGGCCGGCCGCGCCACATCGTCGAGCCGCAGGTCACCAGCGCCGTGGATCACCGCCACCTTCATCGCCGATTCCGCGGAATTTCACATGTGTTCAACAGTGTTGTCTATTACAATACGACGACCGAGCCGTCCACGGCGGGCCGAGTGAAATGGGGTTGACGGATATTCTCCAGGGTCGAAAGCTGATGGTCCATCCGCCGTACAGAAGAAAAAACTCGGACATGCCGGCTGAACCAAGCCTCTCGCACAAGGGCCTCAGAGTGGCCGAGCTGGTGAAGTCCGGCGAAGGGCAGGATGCCGCCATCGAACGGGCGCCGGGCATCATGAGAGCCGGGGCGTCGGCAACAGCTATCTGCTCACGACACCGGCAGGCAACGTCCTCGTCAATGCAGGGACGCTCGGCGACGCTCGGCGCGGACGCGAGCTGTTCAACAAGATCTCGAAAGGCCCTATCCGCTACATCATTCTCACCCAGAGCCACGCCAACCAATACGGCGGGCTCGAAGTCTACAAGACGCCTGACAATCAGGTGTTCGCGCACCGCAACTATCTCGAAGATCGACGCTACGGCGAGTCCCTTAGCGCTCATTATCGGCGCGGCTCGAGAAGGATCTTTGGCCAGATCACGGGACCGGTCGGGGACATCGTGCCAAGCCGAGGTAACACCTGATCTCCTGATCGACGGGCTGCACGCATTCGAGCTTGGCGGGCGCCGGTTTGAGCTTCACTGGACTCCCGGCGGTGAGACACGCTCTGCCTTGATCGTCTGGTTGCCCGATGAGAAGATCGCCATCGTCGGCAATCTGTTGGGGCCACTCTTCGGCAATCAACCGAACCTCAACACCATCCGGGGCGACAAGCCGCGCTCGGCGCTGGAATTCATCGACTCGATCAAAAAACTGCGTGCGCTCAAGCCCGAGGTTCTGTTCACCGGCCATGAGCAGATCCGCGACGGCGAACACATCGAGCGCGAGGTCACACGCGTGATCGACTCCGTGCAATGGATTCATGACCGCACCGTCCAGGGGATGAACGCGGGCGTCGATCTTCGCACTTTGATGCGGGAGGTGAAGCCCCCGTCGGAACTCACGCTTACCGAGGAATATGGCAAAGTGTCCTGGAATGTTCGCGCCATCTGGCACGAGTACAGCGGCTGGTTCGACCCGAACCGCGGCACCACCGAGCTCTACGGCGTGCCGCCATCCAGCGTTGCGTCAGCCATCGCCGAGCTCGTGGGCGGCGCGGATCGACTCGCCGCGCGCGCGCAAAGCTTCGTGACGGTTGGCAAACCGTTGGAAGCGCTGCACCTGCTCGACATCGCGCTCGCCGCCGAGCCAAGCTCGACGTTTGCGCGCGAAGCCAAGCGCGAAGCGCTTGGGGTTTTGCTGGAGCAGACCGGCGGGAAAAATCTTTGGGAGCGCATGTGGATCGATTCCGAGATCCGCGCGCTAGAAGGCGTATCCGCGGACGAAACTCTCGAGCGTGGCGCAACCTGATTCGGCGCGGTGCGGACCCGTAACGCTAGTGAACAACGCTGTTGACTCGTAGTGGCCGCGTCTCTAGTGTGAGCACATCGGATTAGCTAGGGAGAACTACATGGGACAAGCCGCGGCGAAGGTCACGACACCGGAGCTGGATCTGAGCGACGTGAAGCGTCGTGTCGGTGAGGAAGTGGGGGGCGGCGAGCTGCTCGAGCCGTGCTCTACGACCGATATTCGTCGCTGGGTGATGGCCATGGATTACCCGAACCCCATCCACTGGGGCACGCGTTCGCGATTGACTCCAAGTTCGGTGGCATCATCGCGCCGCAATCCTTTCCCGTGGCGATGGATATCGGACATGGCGCTCAACCGGCATGCGTGGGTGTCATCCCGGGCTCGCACCTGATCTTCGGTGGCGAGGAATGGTGGCACTACGGCCCACGGCTCAAGCCTGGAGATCGGCTGACGCAGAAACGTTGGTTTCATGACTACAAGGTGGCCGACACGAGCTTCGCCGGTCCGACGCTGTTTCAACGCGGGGACACGCTGCACGTGAATCAGCACGGTACGCCGATAAGCAAGGTGCGCTCGACCTCGATCCGCTATCTCGCCGCGGAAGCCGAACGCCGGGGAAAGTTGAAGCCGGCGGGTCAGACCCCGCGCTGGCAGCGTGAAGATCTGCTGGCGGTAGAGCGTGAACGGACGGCGTGGATTCATTCCAACCGCGAGGGGCGGACGCCTCGTTTCAAGGAAGTATCGATCGGCCATCGGCTGCCGCGCCGGGTGATCGGCCCGCACACCATCACGAGCTTTGCCACCGAGTACCGGGCGTTCGTATTCAACGTCTGGGGCACCTTCCGCTGGGTGGCCCCGGAAGGCGTCGAGGATCCGTGGGTCAACCAGGATCCGGGTTGGGTCGACGGCTTTGGCTTCGACTACGAGGGCGCCAAGATCGACCCGCGCTTACGGGATGGCCTGTACGTCGGACCATCCCGCGGGCACGTCGATGTGGAGAAAGCCACGCAGATCGGCATGCCGCGGGCGTATGGGTACGGGGCGACGATGGGCGCCTGGGTCACCGATTATGTGGCGTATTGGGCCGGTCACGACGGTATCGTTCGCTATTCGAATACTTCCTACCGCGGGTCCGCTTACGAAGGTGATGTGACCTACCTCGATGCAGAGGTCGTCGAGCTACAGGAGGAGTCGAACTGGGGCGGGCCAATCGTTCGGCTCGACCTGAAGATGACGAATCAGGACGGCGGAATGCTCGCCACGGGCAAGGTCGACGTCGAGCTTCCGCGCTGAGGCGCTCATGGCAAAAAGGATGTAAAGACATGCCGCTGGCTGGAAAGATTGTAGTTGTGACGGGTGCGGCTTCGGGCATTGGGCTGGCAACGGCTCAGCGTTTCGCGCGCGACGGCGCCAGGGTTGCCATCTGGGACATCGACGAGGACGGCGCAAAGCGTGCTGCCGCCGATCTGGTCGCCCCCGGTAGCGAGGCAATTGCCAATCGCGTGGACGTGTCGAAACGCGCCGAGGTCAATGCGGCCGTCCAACATGTGCACGCAGCCTTCGGTCCGGTGCAGATTCTCGTCAACAACGCCGGCATTACCGACTTCTGTTCGTTCATGGACATGACCGAGGAGAAATGGGAGCGCGTCATGTCCATCAACCTGAAGAGCATGCTGCTCTGCACACAAGCCGTGCTTCTAGACATGCTGGCGCAAAAATGGGGTCGCATCATCAACATCTCTTCTTCCAGCGCACAGACGGGCTCGCCACGCATGACCGCCTATGCGGCCTCGAAGGGTGGCGTGATCGGGTTTACGAAAGCACTGGCACAGGAACTCGCGACGACGGGCATCACCGTCAACAACGTTCCGCCCGGCTTCGTCGACACGCCCATGCTGAGAGGCCCGGGGATCGCCGGTCTCGGCGCTAGTGTCGAAGCCGTTGCGTCGCGTTCGCCGATGGGCCGTGCCGGCCGTCCAGAAAACGTCGCCGCAGCGTGCGCGTTTCTGGCGTCGGACGATGCGGACTACATCACGGGCCATACGCTGAGCGTCAACGGAGGTCGCTACTCCAACTGATGGGCGGACCTCCTTCGAAGCAGCACAAAGATGCATGAGCCATCATGCTCGACACTTCACGGCGCGCCCGCGCGCGACGAGCGTCGCGGACAGCGCCAAGTGTGCATGCGCTTTACAACATATGCTTTCAAGTGCATAGTTGGTCATCATGTCCCACAATCCCGCAGCTTCGAACGAGAGCACTCCGCCCCTCTTGCAAGACATCTCCGATACGGCGCGTTGGGTCGCTCACTATCGCGCCTTGGAGTCTGAGCGACCTCGCGCGATTCTGCGAGATCCCTTCGCGCGGCGCCTGGCCGGAGAGCGGGGTCGAATCATCGCGGAAACCCTGCCGAAGCTGTCGCTCGAATGGGTGATTCCGGTGCGCGCGAGGGTGTACGACGACCTTGTGCTCGATGAAGTTCGGGGCGGCCGTTTCACCACCGTGCTCAATTTGGCGGCGGGATTCGACACCCGGCCCCATCGACTCGACCTGCCCCCCAAGCTTCGCTGGATCGAAGCGGATTTGCCGGGAATCATCGCAGCGAAAACGGAGGCCCTCGCCAGCGAACGGCCGCATTGCGCGCTCGAACGCACCGCCGTCGACATCACCCAGGGAGAAGAACTGGGGCGCCTCCTTTCGCGCTTGGATGCGGAAGGTGCTCGGGTCTTGGTGGTGACCGAGGGGCTGCTCGCGTATCTCGAAGAAACGCAGGTCGCCGCGTTGGCCACGTCGCTCTTCGCTTCGCGGGCCGTTCAAGGTTGGATTCTCGAAGCGACGTTGCCCGAGGTGTTGACGCAAGCGCGGCGCGCGTGGGGTCATGCGCTAAAGCCAGCCGGCGCGGAGATGAAGTTTGCGCCCCCCGCGGGACTGAGTTTCTTCAGCGCGTTCGGGTGGCACCCGCGCGTTACGCGGTCCCTGCTCGAGGAGGCTCATCGCCTTCGCAGAGAGATGCCAATGGCGTGGGCTGCGCGTCCGGTGACCATCTTGCTGAGAGGGCGCGACGTCTGGCGGAAGATGGCGATGTACGCCGTGATGGAGAAGCGTTCGCACTCCGAAACCTCCAGCTGACGACGAGCCGCCGCCTCAGCCTCAGGTTCGCACCCGAAGACCCCTTGCGGCGTTCTGGACCAGGACATCCGACTGGAGTCCGGCGTCGCGATCCCATGCCGGTGGTAACCAACGGCGAAGCTACTGGACGGCAGCAAGCCAAGAGGCAGCGGCGATGAACATGGAGCGCGCACGGCATATCACCTTCTTCCTGCTGCGCGTCGTGGCGGGGCTGCTCTTCCTTCACGCGGGCGGCATGAAGATCTTCGATTGGTTCGGCGGCATCCCCGCGGAGCACGGCGGCCATCCGGCGCTCCTGTCGCAGACTTGGATCGGCGGCGTGTTGGAGTTCTACGGCGGCGCGGCGGTCCTCCTGGGACTCTTCACGCGGCCCGTGGCGCTCATCCTGGCGGGTGAGATGGCGGTCGCCTATTTCCAGTTCCACCAGCCGCACGGATTCTGGCCGATCCAAAACCAGGGCCAGCCCGCAGTCCTCTTCTGCTTCATCTTCCTGTTTTTTGCCGCCCACGGCGGTGGCGACTGGAGCCTCGACGCGATGATCCGAAAAATGCGGGCCGCTAGAGAGCAGAAGTCCAAATAAGCTCGAGCCAAAGAGACCCGGGACGCCGCGCTTCCCGCCTGAGCGCCGGCGCACGGGCGCCAAGACGGGCCGATGCCCATCTTTGCTTGAGCCGATTCTCGCGCCGAAGGTACTTAAAAAGGGCCATGTCTGGCCAGCTGTCGACCTACGGTGCAGAATGACGGGCCGCCATCGCGAGCTTCAAGAGCTCCGCGTTTCGAAGCGAAGCCTCGCCCGCGCCCTGGCCGTTTACATTGCCGGTGCCGTGACGGACAACATCGCTTCATGAGCGAGTCGACGCGCAGCCGTAGTCCGGCCTGGTGGGTCCCCAGTTCTTACTTTGCGATGGGAGTTCCCTTCGCGATGGTGGTTTGGGTAGCCGGTACCCTGTTCAAGGACCTCGGCCATACGGACAGCGAGATCACCCTTTCCACGGGCAGCATCGTGATCATGTGGTCGCTGAAGCCTCTGTATGCCGGCTTCCTCGACATGTTCAGGACCAAGAAGTTTTGGGTCGTGAGCATGGAGTTCTTGATCGCGATCCTGCTTGGCCTGATCGCACTCGCGCTGCCGCTTCCAAACTACTTCCAGGTGATCATCTCCATACTGTGGGTGAGCGCCTTCGCTTCGGCGACGCAGGATATCTGCGCCGACGGCGTGTACATCACGTCACTGGACAAGAAAAGCCAAGCGGGTTGGATCGGCCTGCAGGGGGCTGCTTGGGTCACCGGGCGTATCTTTGCGACGGCCCTCGTGGTCTTGGTCGCAGGGGCGCTGAAAACCGAAGCCGGCGTGCACGCCAAGGCCGCCTGGGCGATCGCGCTCGGCCTCAGCGTGGCGACCATGGCCGGGCTCGGCATCTATCATTCCTTCGTTCTGCCCACCGGCTCGGTCCCGCATCGCCCCCGAGATTCACGCGAAGTGATGACGACGTTCGTCGATCAGTGGCTCGACTTTTTTCGCAAGCCAAAGATCTGGCTGATGCTCTTGTTCGTGTTTCTGTATCGGAGCGGCGAAGGCTTTTTGCTGATTGAAGCTCCCCTCTTCATGCAAGCGAAGCTGAGCGAAGGCGGGCTTGGACTCTCGCTGGAACAAAAGGGTCTGATCGATGGATTGATCAGTACCGTCGTCAGCCTGGTGGCGGGCGTTGCGGGTGGCGCTTTCATTTCGAAGTTTGGGCTCAAGCGCTCGATCGTTCTCATGGCGCTGTGCATGAACATTCCGCATCTCTGCTACATCTATCTGAGTCACGCCGTTGCTCCGGGTAGTCCGCTCTCGATAACGACGATCTCCTTCCTGGTCAGTATCGAGAAGTTCGGTTAGAGCTTCGGATTCGTTGCCAACATGCTGTACATGATGCAGCAGATATCGCCTGGCAAATACCACATGACGCACTATGCGTTCTGCACGGCGCTGATGAACCTGGTCTTGGTACCGACGCAGATGGCGAGCGGTCCGCTCGCCGACTGGATGGGCTATGGCAACTTCTTCATCTTCGTGCTCATTGCGTCCATTCCCAGCGTGATCGTGGCCTGGTTTGCTCCCTTCCCGAATTCGGCGGAAGGAGATCCAGCGGCGCGCATCGGCAAATCCGCAGAACCGGCGGGAGCAGAGGTGTGACGACGTCACGCTCCCGACGCGCCCTGACCCGTCGGTGGCCTCCTCACAAAGTGGTAAGACCAATCCAAAAAGTGGTCAGATCACTTTGTCGTTTACAGTCCCATGGGTGTGATGTACGTACGCATCGTTCGCACATCGCCGGAGTAAACCATGCGAAATTGCAGCTTTGGCTGGGCGAGCGCCCTTCTCGTCCTGCTGGCGTCTGCCTGCAGTACTGGGGGCGAAACGCTCGACGCAGGCGCCTCCACCGGTGGCGACGATGCTTCCTCGCCGCCGGACGGCGCGACGGAAGACGACGCGACGACCACCGAGGCTGGCGTCGCCGACGCGTTGGCGGAGGTGGGCTCACCGCGAGATGCCGGCACGCCGCCTGACCGCGACGCGGCTCCCGACGGCCGCTCGTCGGACGCCGGCCGAAACGGAGAAACCTCGCCGCCACTGGACGCGGGAGCCCCGGTACCCGACGCACCTTCTCGTGATGCGGGGGCATCGCGCGATGCGGCCGCACCGCCGGACGGGGGAGGCACGGTGGCTGACGCGCCACCTCCGGTCAGTGGAGCCGTGTTCGTTTCTCCTACCGGTGACGACGCCAATCCGGGGACGATCGCCGAGCCCTTCTATTCCTTGACCCGGGCGGTGGCTTCCGTGCAGCCGGGCACCACCATTTACATGCGAGGGGGAACGTTCAACTACAACGCGACGGTCCTCCTGTCCGCATCGGGAACGGCCGCGGCGCCGATCCGAATCGTGGCTTACCAAGCGGAGAAGCCCGATTTGAATTTCTCCACTCAACCTTACGGTGCCGACCACCGGGGGATCTTGCTCACCGGCAATCACTGGCAGATCGCCGGCCTCGAAATTAGCTACGCCGGCGATAACGGGCTCAAGCTCGAAGGGAGCTATAACCGAATCGAGCAGTGCGTCTTCCACCACAATGGAGACAGTGGCGTGCAGCTCGGCTTTGCTCACGAGACGGAGAATCCGAACGGCGAGCTTTGCGCGTACAACGAAATCGTCAATTGCGATTCGTACCTCAATTTCGACTTCGACGGCCGGGGAGGAAACGCCGACGGCTTTGCCTGCAAGATGCACAACGGCAAGGGTAACGTCTTCCGCGGGTCGCGGGCGTGGCACAACTCCGACGACGGGTGGGACCTCTACGAGACGGACTGGCCCGTGGAGATCACCAATTGTTGGACCTGGCACAACGGCGACCAACCCGACTTCGATGCCATCTACATTGCCAAGAAGGGCGTGAAAATGAGCTCCTTCGCTGGCAACGGAAACGGGTTCAAGCTCGGCGGCAACGGCACCGGCGGTAGCTCGAAGGGGACGCATGTCGTCAAGCGATCCATCGCCTTCGACAACAATTTTCGATCCAAGAAGGGTTTCGACCAAAACAGCCACAAGGGCGGCGTCCTCGTGACGAACTCGCTGGCGTGGGGCAACGGCTACAACTTCATGTTCGAAGAGGATGCCGAGTCGGGCAGCGCCAACGAATTCGTGAACAACGTCGCCTTTGCGCCGGGAACCTCGCTGGGAATGGAATTCTCTTCGGCCAGCGTGCTGCGCAGCAACAGCTGGCAGCTAGCGGTAATGGCCGATCGAGCGGACTACGTGGATCTCTCGGAAGCGGCGGCGATGGCCCCGCGTCAACCGGACGGTAGCCTTCCCGACAATGGGTTCGGGCGCCTGGTGGCGGAAAGCGATCTCATCGACAAGGGCGTCGACGTTCAAGAGCCATTCAAAGGCAGCGCGCCGGACCTCGGGCCTTTCGAGCACTGATCCGGCGGTCGGCCCTCGGCCTCGTCACGTCGACGTCAGGCTGAGGCACGCGTCGCGTAAGATAGTCGACGTGATCGCCAACGGCGCCGGAGCGAGGCTCGCCAGACGCCTTCGTACCTTCTACTTCGTTCACTACGTCGCGATCGGTATCTATTATCCGTTCTTGGTGCCGCACTTGCGCGCCATGGGGCTCGGCGGATCGGAGATCGGCATCGCTCAAATGGCGGGCTCACTCGCGGCCGTGCCGGCGTCATTCTTGTGGGGCACGCTCGCCGATCGGCTACGCGCGCCGGCGCGCGTCTTGATGCTCGCGACCTCTGCGGCATTCGTCGCATCGGTCGGTCTCGTTTTCGCGCGGACGCCGCTCACCGTCGCGCTGCTACTTTTCCTGCGCGGGTTAGCGGCGCCGGCCATCGTCCCCCTCATCGACACCACCGCCGTCGATTCGCTTCACGCGCGACCGGGGGCGAGCTACGCCCGTATTCGGCTCTTTGGGTCGATCGGCTTCATCGTGTCCGCGCAGGGTGCCGGACTTTTTCTGGCGCAAATCACGGAAGCCGAGCGCGCGTACGTCATGCCGATCGCGTACGCCGCCGCTGTCCTCGCGACGACCCTCGCCGCCGCAGCGCTGCAACGAGGCGCTCGTCCTCCCGCACGCGACGCCGTCGCGACGGAGTCGCGCGCCAAACCGCACCTCCGCGACGTTCGCGCGCTCGTCACCGACCGCCGGCTCCTCTTGTTCCTCATGGCGGGCGCCGTGCACGAGGCCACCACGGCGACCTATCAACTGTACGGCGCCTTCGTGCACGATCACGGCCTTTCGCCGGCCGTCACCGGTGCGGGGATGGCGTTCGGCGTCCTCGTCGAAGTCGTCGTGCTCTTTTCGTTTCCCGCGCTCGAGCGGCGTTTCTCGCTCACGACGCTCCTCGGCAGCGCTTTCGCGGCAAGCGCGCTGCGCTGGTGGCTCACATCGCAAGCCGAGGCAGGTGCCTGGATCATCGCAATCCAGGGATTTCACGGCCTCACCTTCGGGCTCTATTGGGCCGCCGCGGTGAAAGGGATGACGCTCTGGGTCCCCACGCATTTGCGCGCCACGGGACAAGCGCTGTACAGCGGCGTCACGACGTCGCTCGGCGGCGCTATCGGGTATCGCCTGGCGGGACTCGGCTACGAACGATGGGGCCGCGCGGGGTCGGTCTACGCCGTTGCATCCGCGGTCGAGCTCGCCGCCCTCGTCCTCGCGCTTTGCCTCCGGAGCTACGAGCCGGATCACGCGCACGTGCTAAAGGAAGGCGATCGCTGAACGACTCGATCTTGCTATGCAGAAAGCCATTCTCTGGGACAACGACGGCGTCCTCGTCGACACCGAGCGTCTTTTCTTCAAGGTCAATCGCGATCTTTTCGCCGATCACGGGCTGGAGCTCTCCTTACGCGCATTCTTCGATTGGTTCTTGCTCGACAATTGCGGCGGGTGGCACCTCTTTCGCGAACGCGGCCACAGCGAGGCGCACATCATCGAAATTCGCAAAGAGCGCAACCGCCGTTTCAGTGCTTTGCTGGCGGCCGAAGAGACACTCGCGCGCGACGGCATGGAAGACGTCGTGCGCACTATGTCGACGAGCGCCGCGATGGCCATCGTCACGAGCTCGTCGCGCGAACACTTTGCCCTCGCCCATCGGCGCACGCGCTTTCAGCAGTACTTTCCCATCATCGTCACCGAAGAAGACTGCCAGACGACGAAACCTTCGCCCGAGCCGTATTTGCTCGGCGCCAAGCGCGTCGGCCGATTGCCCGACGCCTGCATCGCCGTCGAAGATTCGCCCCGCGGGCTTCTAGCGGCACGCGCGGCCGGCATTCCGTGCATCGTGATCCGCAGCGAGCTCACGGCAGCGTTCGCGTTCGAGGGAGCCCGAGCCGTGGTGGACTCAAACGAGGGGCTACGCGGCGCGCTCCTCGAATTCTTGGGTTGAACGATCCGGTCGAGCGCGGCCTTCACCATGCGGTAGCGAGTGCTCGTCGGAAGCCGGTCCTCGATCTGCAGCTCGGCGGTCCCATACCGCTCGCGGCTTGGCGCACCGTCTTCGTCGTCTGTGTCCCCGGTCAGCTTGATTAGCGCTTACATCGTGAGTTCCCGCCACACCGCTCGAGCCCACTTACTCCGCAGTCAGCGACAACTTTCCAAAACTCGACGTGACCTGCGTCCGCACCGGAGCCCCCGCCTTCACGCCCGCCTGTACCGCGACGAACGTCACCTGAATCCGCGTCAAGTCGAGACCGCCCCCGCGTTCGAGACGCGCGAGCGCTTCGGTGAGGTTCAGACTGATCTTGCGACCATGCGCGTGCCCCGGCTCCATGCCGAAGAAGCTGAACGTGCCGGCAAAGTGCGGGCTCTTGTAGTCCACGTTCTGGGCGCCCGGTGGCAAGTTGACGTAAACCTCATATGAGGTATCGGGCACGCCATTGACCGCCGGATCGTCAAGATTCAGAACGATTCGCTGGGGTGCCGGCGCGGTGAGCGAGCGGCGAATCTCCGTCGCGGCCGCAGGCGGTAGATCGACGCGGTAGCTACGCGAATCGCCGGCGAGCTCGAATCGGGGCGTTGGTCCAGTGGCAAGCAAGCGGGGTTGGGGTGGTGTCGTCATGACGGCGCTCGATACGCTGGGTGCGCGGGCGGATGGCGCGACGGGGTCATCGTCGTACTTGTATTCGAGCTGGTCAAGCGTGCGAAGGACGTCGGCACCAGTCATCGTCACCTGGGCGCCGTTCTCATCGAAGAACTGGAAGACGGTCGTCAGAAAGGGTCCCGACGTCGGGTTGGTGTGCGCCGCGTTGTCGAGCCAGCGGCTCCAATAGCGATCGATGTTGGCGTGGTGCGTCCAGAAGATGGGATCGCGCGCCGCGGTTGGGACCGAGCCCATGAGGCCGCTCACTTGAACGTGGACGTTGTTGTGGGGGCTGGTCTCAATCGCCTCGGCGAACCCCGGAAACGGTGGCGGAAGCAGGACCGACTCGGCGAGCGCAGTCGTCGCGAGCACCGCGGAAGGAGGCATGGTGCTGCCGCCGTTCATCGCGGCCGAGCGATTGGCGACGAACAGCGGGTTGTCGGTTGTCGGCGTTCGAAAACCTTCGGGCAGCGCGAGGCTCGTCGCGTTGTCGCTCTCGTAGCGCCAATGGCCGATCGAAAAATCCGGATCGCCTGCGGCTTTGCGAACGATGCGCTCCCAAAAGTAGAGGTACATTCGATGCCAAGTGAGAAAATCCGCCGTACCGTGCGGACATTTTCTCCACGCGTCGTTGGGGCCATCGGCGGGCGGTGCGCCATGAATGTTGGCTTGAAAAAGCCAACTCGTCGGATCGCTCACCGGCCGCGCTTGCATCACTTGCACAGCCTTGCGGTACGCGCTGTAGTCCTGCCCGGTCCACGCGGACAACCGGCGCCGCACGTAGACTTTCTTACCATTGAGGGTGATGACGCGATCCGTGTATTCGCCCGTTGGCGCCACCGGCAGCGGTTTGGGACAGCCGGCGAGCCCCGTCGCGGCCAACGCGATGCCCGCCTGCAGGACGGTTCGTCGCCTCGAAAGCAGTGCCCTGCCCTGCGTGGTCTCGTCTTCGTTCGCTCTCCTCGCCATCTCCGCCTCCCGCTCCCGCGCACTTTTCCCGGCGATAGACCCCGCGTCAACCACGAATGTGACGGTGTTAAGCGGCAGCACTCCCGAACGTTTCACGTCGCAAGGAAGGCGAGCACGTCGCGCAGAAAGAGCGCGGGCGCGGTGTTCACGGCCGTGTGTCGCGAACGATTTCGTTTGACTGATTTTCAGACGCATCGATTGTGTGCGTGGCGAACGTCACGGGACCACTGCCGCGCGCGGCGCACAGCGGCCGCTGAGGGACGTTCGTCGTCGATAGCGCGCGCGAACTGATCGACTTCGCGTTCGTCGAGCTGCGCGGGGCCGAGGGGCAAACAAATCCTCGTGCTAGTGAACCCAATGGGCCACCATCTCGATTGGCAATACGTTCATCACGAGCTCTCGCGCATCGCCAAATCGCGCGCGCCCCTCGACTTCGAAGAAGGCACGTGGCTCCTGGCATGCGCACCGATGTGCCGTTCACCTACAACTCGGTTACGCCAGCTTCGCCGAATACGTCGAGCGCCTCTTCGGTTATCGGCCCCGCTGGACGGAGGAGCGGGTCCGTGTGGCCGAGGCACTCGACGGTCTTCCGGCGATCGCGCAGGCGTTGCGCGACGGGGCTATCACCTGGTCCGTGGTTCGTGAGCTGACGCGTGTCGCATCCGCCGAGAATGAGACCGAGTGGCTGGAGGTCGCCCGAGGGCGTACGTGCCGTGATGTCGAAGAATTGGTGGCCGGACACGCGCCCGGCGATCATACGCTTCTCAGGAGAAGATCGTCCGCGATGGGTTGTAACCAATGATCATCACCTCGGCTGGTACGACGACCGCGACCGCGCGGTGCGCCCCTTGCCACGCGCGAGTCCGGCGAAATGACGAAGGCCGCGCGCGCGTCATTCCTGATTCGACAAGGCCGCTGTATGGTCGCAAACGGTGATTACTTACCCATCGGACCAGAGGTTCCGTGGAGCGTCGCGGTTCCGACAGACGTAGTCGCCTGCAAGGCCGCCAGCACCTTTGCGACCCCAGCGGAGTTGGAAGTACCGGATCCCTCCGCGCCCGTGACGCTGAGGTTGGCCGCGGGAAGGGCGTACAGCGTGAATTCATAAGTGTCGTCGCCACTGGGGCACGGTGCCAAATATTTGTTGGTTTGCTTCGCCCCCATGAGAGCGCCCGTCAACACGGTCGTTCCTTTCGGGAATTGCTTCACACTGGCTGGGATGTCCCAAGCGGCCCAGTGCTGCCCCATCGGGCTCGTCGAGCCAATCTTCGTATCAATGAATGTGATGACAAAGGACATGGTGCCCGACGGTACTCCAGACCAATCAAGTTCGGGGTTGATGCCAGAGCCGAACGTTCCGTTCATGGCAGCGCAGGTGAACATGGCGCCGAACTTGGCACCCTCTGCGTGATCCGCGCTGGTTAGCGTCAACTTACCCCCAGAACTGTCTCCAACAGAACTGTCTCCAACGCCACCACCATCGACTGCCCCTGATCCGCCGCCGCCACCCGTCCCGCCTTGGCCCGCGCTCCCGCCGGCATCGCTGCCTGTCCCGGCTTGACCGGCAGCGCCGCCGCTCGCCCCGCCCGCGCGACCGGCCGAACCGGCGCTCCCATTGGTCCCCGCTGTACCGCCGGACCCCGCCGTGCCGCCCCTGCTTCCCCCAGAGCCGCCAGCGGAACTGCCGCCTGTGCCTGTCGTGCCACCTGAACCCGTCGCCGTGCCGCCGCCGGAGCCGCCGGAACCAGCGGGCCCGCTCCCCGAACTTCCGCCGGACGTCGTCGTTCCACCCGAGCCTGTGTTCGAACCGCCCGAACCATGGGTCGATGCGTCCCAGGTCTCCGAGTCGCCCTTTGATCCCGCGCTGCATCCGCTCAAAAGAAACGCGACACCGAAACCGCTGATGAGGAATTTGATCCGCTTGCTCGAATTCATTCTTTCGCCTGATGGGTACGCATCCGTGCTGGCCGAGTCGACCAATGGTCTAGCGAGGAGCTGCGAGCGCTGGGGTGCGCTTGCTCCAATGCTTCTTTCGTTCCTCGCTCATGGATATAATGGTGCGATCGGGCGATTAACTTCATTTCACGGTCAAGAAGGGCGCGCCATCGATCTCCGTACGGAGCGGCCCACGAAGCGCCAAATCGCAAAGGGCGTCGCGCGCGTGCTCGGAGACGCTCGCTACGCCGTGCGCGTGCGCGAGCTGCAGATGGAGCTCCGCCGCTATCGACCGTATTTCACGAGCGAGGGACGATAGGAATTGATGGAGTTTGCCGATGGACACTGACGCGTACCTGGAACGCATCCGTTACGCCGGCCCGCTCGTGCCCTCCGCCGAGACCCTGCGCGCTCTGCATCGCGCGCACATGCTGACCGTGCCATTTGAAAACCTCGACATCCATCTCGGTCGGCCAATCGTTCTGGAGCTTCCGCGCCTGTACGACAAGATTGTCAATCAGCGGCGCGGCGGATTTTGTTATGAGCTGAACGGCCTGTTTGCCTGGCTTCTACGCGAGCTGGGCTTCCGAGTGGAGATGCTTTCCGCGCGTGTCTGCAACGGTGGCGAGCCCGGACCGGAATTCGACCACATGGCTTTGCTCGTGCACCTCGAGGAAAGCGTTTTGGCCGATGTGGGCTTCGGCGATTCGTTCATCGAGCCGCTCGAGCTCGATGACGCTCGTGAGCAAATTCAGCGCGGCGTGGCTTATCGCATCGAGAGTGACGGCGAGATTGAGCGGATGTTGGAGCGCAAGCCCGGCCAGGCGTCGTTCGTCGTGTATCAGTTCACCCGGCAACCGCGCCAACTCTCCGAGTACGTCGAGATGTGCGTCTGGCAACAGACGGCGCCCGAGTCGCACTTCACCCAGAAACGCGTCTGCTCGTTGGCCACGCCCGACGGAAGGGTGACCTTGAGCGACATGAAGTTGATCGTGACGAAGAACAGGGAACGCAAAGAGCGCAGGCTCTCGGACGACGATGAATACCGCTCTATACTGAGCAAGTATTTTGGCATCGCCTAGGACCCTACTCTGCCTGCTTCCGAGCCCTCAGCGCACGGGGCAGAAGCCTTCTTTGCGTGTGAGCGTGTGCGTCAAAACCTGATTCGAATCTTTCTTGTCGAGTTCGAGCCTCAGGTGCAGATTGCCCCCCCGCTCGCATTCGAGGTGAATGGTGCGCTCGTCACGCAATCATCGGCCAGCCGGCCGGAATCAACTCGACACACCGCGCAAAAGCGAAGCATGAGCGGAAGCTTCATGCGAGAGACCGCCCGAGCATCTCCCCTTTCGCGTCGAGCTAGGGCGCCCAGCGTTCGCCGGTGGTGGTCAGCAAGGTGCCCTGTCGGCCGCCCCAGATCAGAACAGCTCCGCCCGCGTACGCCGCGACGCCCCAAGAGTGTGCCTCGCCCGATGGCCATGCGGGAAGAGATGTCCAACCGGCTGCCGGCGAGATGAGTCCTGAGTCATAGCGGCCGCCATCGGTCAACGGCTTGCCATTGACATCCTCACCGCCGAGGATGACCACGTCCCCGGAACCGCGGCTGAACGCCCATCCGCTTCGCCGCGACGGAGCCCATCGGGCCGATGGGGCGCTGCCTGTTTGCGACAGGGCTGTCCACGCCGAGTTGTAAAGGAACTTGCCGTCGCTCATGGCGGTCGTCTCGTTGCGACCACCCCAGACGAACATGGCCAGACCGTCCCAGGTCGCGAACGCACCCCAGCGCGCCGTCGGTCCCGCCGTCCCCCCCGGCTGCGTCCAGGCATTGCTGGCGAGACCGTAGCTCCAGGTGGCGTTGGTCTTCGTGCCGGCGCTCATACCGCCGAACAGATAAAGCGCCTGTCCAGTGAACGCCCACGCGGGCTCCTCGAGCGCACCAGGACCCCCGACGAGCGGCTGCCACGCGTCCGTGCCCAAGTCGTAACGTTCTCCTCCGCCCATCGGGTTGACGATGGCTCCCCAGCCGCCCCAGAACAAGGCTACGGACGTCGATGCGCCACCCACGGCGCCCACCCGACCGGTCACACCGTTGGCGATGGGTGACCAACGATCGAGATCTGGATCGTAGGCCGCGCCGTTCGCAAGGCCCGCGCTCGAGGGGAGGGGGCGACCGCCATACACGAGAATCCGGCTACCCGTCCACACGACCGTGGGAAAGCGTCGCGGGCTCGGCGTGTTGGCGTTGACCGATACGACCTTCCAGCTGTTGGTGGCTGGATCGTAAATGGCGCCATTGCCGAGGGGCATATCGTTGAGATCGGCACCGCCGAAGATGAAGAGCTTGCTGTCGAAGACCGTGTAACCGGCTTTCTCGCGCGCTGCGAATCCAGGAGGCGGAGGAGCGATGGGCCCCCAACCGCCCTTGCATGCGCCGGCGACGCAGGATTGGCCCGCGCTGCAGGCGACGGTGCATGCGCCGCAGCGAAGAGGATTGGTTTGCAGATCGACGCACAAAGTTCCGCAGCACGTGCCCAAACAGGATCCCGTATTGCAACTACCCGCGTCGTCAGCATCGGGGGCCGCGTCGGACGCGCCGGTCCCGCCGGTGCCCGCGCCGCTCGCTCCACCGGTGGCTGCGCCGCCTGCGCCGCCGTTACCACCGACAGCCGCGTCGGGCTTGGCGATCCCGCCATTTCCCGCAGCGCCATTTCCACCGGTGGCTGCGCCGCCCGCACCGCCGTTACCACCGACAGCCGCGTCGGGCTTGGCGATCCCGCCGGTTCCGGCGCCGCCGCCTCCCGCTGCACTAGCGCCCCCCTTGCCCTCATCACCATGACCAGGGTCCACGAAATAGTTGTCTGTCAGAGGACATCCCGGAAGCACGAGCAATGCGGCGAGCAGAGCGACCAGAAGGTTGCGATGCCCACCATCCCCAGCCCCAGCGTGCATCAAAATGCCCCTCCTACGCTGGCGTTCGCGGGCCCGACGCTCACGGCGACATGAGCTGATTCGGGCGAGCCGCTGAGTAGAAGATAACCGCCAAGCCCGAGCGAAGCGGCTCCGGCGACGAGGCTCACGTACGAAATCGTTCTCATGGTGCGAAAGGAATCGATGTCTTGCGCCGCGCTCGGAGGACACCCCGGGCGGCAGACCGAGTCGAGGTCGGATTTCCTCTGGAGCGCCACCACGCCGCTCACGGCAAACGTTGCGAGCCCGACCGTCCCCACGCCGACACCGAGCCAACCAAAGAGCGCCCTTTGCGAGGGATCGTCGGCGGAGGACGGCAAAGCATCTGGTGCCGGCGCTTTCGCCTCCGGCTCACCCATCGGCTCTACTTTTCGCACGTCGAGCGCGATTTGAAGGTTAACGCGATCGCCCTGCGCCAACTGCGCCTGCCGTACCACCGGGTCGTAGGTGTTCGCCTTCACCGTGACTTGGTGCATACCGGGGTCGATGGGCCGCTCGACGTCGAGGAGCGCCGACGGAACGGGCTTTCCATCCAATTGAACGCTGAGCCCTTCGAGGCGGCCGTGAACGGCTCGTACTTGGATCAAAAGACGGGGAACGCGCGCCCGCAGTTCCTCGGCTTCGTCTTTGGCTTCACCCACGGCCTTGAGAAAAGGATCCGGCGGTTCGTCCCCGAGAGGCACGCGTTGAGTCTCCTCGTACTTGTCGAGCGCTTCCACGAGGCGACCGAGGCGGACGAGGGCGCGCGCTTGCAGCAAAGAGATAGTAGGGGCGCGATAAAGAGAATAGGCGCGCGTCAAGCGATCCAAGGCGGTCGCGTAGTCCTGCTGCTCGAAAGCGTCGGCTCCTTGACGTGCCAACTCCCGCGCTACGGTGCGCATCTCAGCGTCAGCGCCTTGGGCATGACCCGGGGCGGTTCTTATCGCCAAGAAGATGAGGACGGGCGCGACGACCCATCGCGGCCTGCGCCGCGCATGGGAAATGCCGCGAGTGGGTTTAGAAACCGAAATCATGAGTTGGTTTGGCGTACGGCCGAGCTGGCGACTTGGGGGGCGGAGGCGTCGGTTTGGGCGCCCTCGCCCTCGAGGCGCCCGGGGTCGCCATGGTGTTCGGTGATGGCGGTGCCGCGCTGGATTCCTCGCTCGCCGCGCGCGGAGTAACGTTGGAACGCGGCACATTCTGGGGCGATCCCGTCGTTGGCCCCTCGAGTGGCGAAGTCGACGCGGCGGCGGCAGGGGGAGGCGGTTGGGCAGTTGCCAATCGCGCGGGCTCGGAGTTGGATCGGAATCCCAGCGCAGCGGCGATGGCTCCTAGCGCGACGGCGAGCGCGATGACGACGCCGACGTTGCGCGCGCGAAAGCGGGACAAGAACGCAAACCCTGCTGTCGTTTGGAACGTTCTGCGAGCCTGGTTTTTCGCGTGCCGTGCGAGGTTGGCGCCCCCCGAATCGACGGCCTGGTGTTCTCCTGTGGAGGGAAGGTCCGCGCGCAAGCCGGACACCTCGCCGTCGAGCCAAACGGCGCGGATGGAGTTGCCGGAGAGGTCTTCTTTGATCCCGTGGCCATAGAGCCAAAGCGCGAGCGCCTCACCCAGCTCCGTCATGTTGGTCCAGCGCTCATGTCGCGGCTTGGCCAGGCCGCGCTCCACGACTTGCCAGAGCGCCGCGTCGCCCGCGTCGAATTGCGTCGTGGGCACCGGCGCTTCGTGAATGATGGCCTGCATGAGCGCGTTGTAATTCGACTTCCGAAAAGGAACCGTTCCGGTGACCGCCTCGTAGAGGACGACGCACAACGACCAGACATCCGTGCGCTCGTCCACTTCATCGCCGCACGCCTGTTCGGGGGACATGTACTCGGGGCTTCCGAGGATGACGCCGACCTGCGTGAGTCGGTTGTCGGTGGGCGTTGGGTCGACTTTGGCTATCCCGAAGTCGAGCAGCTTGGGCTGCTTGCGCCCGAAGGCGTCCGACGCGAGGAAGATATTTTCCGGTTTGATGTCGCGGTGGATGATGTTCTTGTCATGAGCGAGTCGGAGTCCGTCGGCGATGGGCAAAAGCATCTGGACCGCGCGGATGGCCGGGACGCGAGACTCGCGCGTCAGCACCGCCGCCACGGTTTCGCCCTGCACCAGCTCCATGACGAGGAAGGGATCACCGCGGCCGGTCCACCCGAAGTCGAACACGCGGACAAGGGCGGGATGGCCAAGTCGGGCGGCAGCATGGGCCTCTCGCGCCATGCGGGTCGCGAGGCCGGCACCGGCAGTACTGGCGCGAATCAGCTTGAGGGCGACGTCGACCCCGAGCACAAGGGAGTGCGCCACCCATACGACCCCCATCCCCCCACTGCCGAGCTCTCGGACCAACCGGTAGCGGTCGCCGATGACTTCCCCCGCGAGGTAGGGATTGGGATCCATAGGCCGTGCTGCCTTGTCCGGCTGATCACCGCTGCTTTGAATGGCGCCGGTTGTGTCCCCTGCAAGCCGCTGCAGCTTGCGGGGCAATGTGCCATTCATGCTTGAAATCTGCGGGAACGACGCACCATGTTCCACCTTGTAAGCGCAAGACAGCGGCGCGGACCGCTCGTCGTCTGGCTGGACGATACTTTCAACGTCCCTTGCATGGTGGAGCTGAAGCTCGAGCCGGCTATTTGTCGCGGTAACTCGGCTACCTCGACATTCTTGCCGCTACGTTCGCGTCATTCGTGCACGAGGATGTTCACCAACTTGCCGAACGGATCGCGAATGAAGAAGCGCCGCACGCCCCACGGCTCGATCACGGGGCCGTACTCGATGGGGATGTGGGCCTTTTTCACCCGCGCAAGAACCGCGTCGAGATCATCGACCTCAATCGAGAGGTCTGGCACTGGGGTGCCTGATCCGCCTTCCGTCATGAAGCTGATCTGGGTGGACATCTTCTCGTTCGAGCCGAGCGTCACGATCCACCCCATGTCCATCAGGACGTCCAACCCAAGAACACCTTGGTAGAACGACTTCGCTACGGCGGGGTTCGAGGCCGCGATATTCGCGACGATCCGTTTCACCTTCATCGATGCCGCTCCATCTTGCGCTCTAGATCTTGCGTCGCAGCGCACCACGGCATCGTACGCGACGTTACATGCAGAGCGTGAGCATGAGTGAGCGAAGCAGCTTTATGGCTCACGGGGATGTGCGACCTGCCAGACGTTTCCGAAGGGGTCGCGTACCATGGCGCGGCGATCGCCATAGGGCGTATCGAGCGGTGCTTCGAGCGACGTGGCCCCGCAGGCGAGTGCTCGCCGATAAGTCGTGTCAGCATCATCGACGTAAACGTAAAGGAAGGCGGGAAAGAGCTCGCGCACGCCTGCCTGCGTGACCATGACGACCGAATCGCCGATGTGAATCTCGGCGGGACGGTCCTCGGAATCATCACCTGTGCCGTCGAATACATCGCGAAGAAATCGAACCGCGGCCGACGCGTCGGCAACGACCAGGCGCGGCGTAACCGAGTGAAAGCCTGTCCGCGGATTTCTCTTGGGCATTTCGATCTTCTAGCAAGAACCACCTTGGAAGGTCACCGCTCCAGGGGCCCGGTGAGCGAGATGATCGCCCAGCCTCCGCCTAGAGCTCGATCATTTTCTTTAGCGATCTTCCGCTATTACAAAAAGAAGTGCGGCCGCGTCGACCGCCGTGCGAGTCGATCGTCGCTGTTGCTGAGGAGCCGGCCAGTGCTGGTCTCCCTTCACGTCAAAGAGGTGACCATGCGTTTCATGATCATGCACAAAAGCGATCCGAGCACCGAGGCGGGGAACCCGCCCCCCATGGAAATCGTCCACAAGATGGGCGCGTTCGTGGGCGAGAACATCAAGGCGGGTCGGTTCATCTATGGAGCCGGCCTCGGCGGCAGCAAGACCCGAACCCGACTGATCTTCCGCAACGGGCATTGCTCGAAAAAGGACGGTCCCTACCGTGGTGAGCACGAGCTACCTGCAGCGACACTGCTGCTGAAGGTCCGCACCCGCGACGAAGCCATCGGCTGGGCCGAGCGCTACGGCAAGATCCTCGGCGATGGTGAGCTCGAGCTCGGCAAAGTCAACGAACCATGGGACATCGGTCTCATGCCGGCGCCCGAGAATCCCCCGTTGCAGATGCTGCTCATCGAGAAGGCCGATGAGGCCACCGAGGCCGGCCCTCGAAGCGCACAGCAGAAAACTGCCCTGTCGCGCCTGAAGACCGAGATGTCCAAGGCTGGCGTGCTCGTTCGCGCGACCGGGCTGCAGCCGAGTACCAAGGGCAAACGCCTGGCGTTCAACAACAACGACCTACGGGTGATCGATGGCCCCTTCGTCGAGTCGAAGGAGCTCATCGGCGGTTTTTCAGTGATGGAACTGTCGAACATGGACGACGCGATCGCATTTTGCCGGCGCTACGCGGAGGTCCTGGGCGGCACGCTGGAACTCGACGCTCGCCTCGTCGACACGGACGACGAAATGGCTTAAACGCCGGTCGCGCTGACCAACAATTCGCGGTTGGGTGCCACTCTCTTGGGGGTACCCTAGTTTCCCGAAGAGGAGCTCCCCTGCGCTCAGCGATCCCACGTTTTCCACAGTCGATCATCGAGGCGGCCCTGGTCCTCGCCATGCTGAGCACGGCGTGCGCCAGCGAACCTGACGATGTGCCCGGCGGAGGTCGGGACGTCGGAACAGGTGGCGGCGGTAGCGGTGGCGCTGGGACCAGTGCGGCTGGGACCGGTGCGACAGCTGGAACCGGTGCCGGCGGGAGCCGCGCCGGCACCGCGGGAACCGGCGGAGCATCAGAGAAGCCAGACGGCATGGCGGGCAGCGATGCCGGGATCGGCAGCGATGCGAGTGCCGATAGGCGAGATGCCAGCTCGGGCAGCAATGCCGATGCAGCCGCTAAAGATGCCATCATTGGCGACGGCGATGCTCCAGCGAGGGACGTCAGTATGGATAGCAACCGGGACGACGGGGCACGGATCCTCGACGCCGCGCAAGACGTGGATGGGAACCCGCCGGGGATGTGCTCCCCGGTCGGACCACAGCCGACGGTGGTCAAGACGCTGTCCCCGAAACTCTTCAGCCAAGGCGCCGACCCGTCGGCTGATCCCGAGTGCACCGGTGTCATCAACCCAGAGCGCGGTATTTTCCAATTTTTCGACCTGCGCAGCCTAGGTTCCGTTTCCGGCCTGCGCGGCCAGGGGTACACGCTCATTTACGGCAAGACGCTCATCGACGACTACCGCGACAAAGACATCGACAGCGCGTTGACCGATAAGCTCACGGCCTCGTTCGCCTCGATCAGGACCGCAGGTCTCAAGGTGTTGCCCCGCTTCTACTACGCCGACGATGGCACGTCGCCGGACGCGCCGCTCGATCGGGTGCTCAAGCACATCGCGCAACTCACGCCTCTTTGGCGCGCGAACGCCGACGTCATCGCCGTACTTCATCCCGGCTTCGTCGGTGCGTGGGGCGAGTGGCACTCTTCGACCAACAACCTCACCGACCCCGCCGCGCGCCTACAGATCTTCGACGCCATCTTGCAGGCGCTACCGCCCGATCGCATGACGATGTCCCGTCGCCCCTCGTTCAAAAAGGATGCTTACGGCGGACCGCTTACCGCGGCCACCGCTTTCTCGGGCACGCCGCTTTCGCGCGTGGGGCACCTCAACGACTGCTTTCTCGCCAGCGCGGACGACACGGGGACCTACCAGGTGCCCGGCGAAGAGCAGTTCGCCGTCGACGACTCCGCCTTCGTTCCAGTGGGCGGGGAAACCTGCGCTGTCAATCCGCCACGCAGCGAATGCGCTTCCGCGACACGCGAGATGGGCCGCCTGCACTGGAGCTTCATCAACACCTCGTACCAGCAGTCCGTGATCCAAAGCTGGAAAGACGGTGGATGTTTTCCGACCATCACGTGCCGGCTCGGATACCGCTTCGCTTTGCTCCAGCACGAAGTCCCCACCGCCGTTCGCAAGGGAGAGGTGCTCAGCGTGTCGGTGCGGTTGACCAACGATGGATATTCGCGTCCTTACAATCCGCGCGCGGTGTACCTCGTATTGGCCGGTGCCGAACGTCGCGTTTTTGAAATGCAGGCCGACCCGCGCCGATGGGCGCCGGGGGAAACGGTGGACCTCTGCCTGGCGGCCACGGTGCCCGCCGATTTGGCGGCGGGGTCGTACCAGATCGGATTGTGGATGCCGGATCCGGCGGCCACACTGAGAGACAACGCGAGCTACGCGATTCGTTTGGCGAGCGGCGCAATGTGGGACGCCGCCAGTGGAACGAATCTGCTGGATGCACGCGTCACCATCAACCAGTGAGATGCACGCGCCGGGCTCGACAAGGTTCGCGCACCACGCCGAGAATCACACCGGCAGCGCCGCGACAGTGCGCGCGAGGCCGTCGGCAAAAAACGCCTCGTG
>Ga0193706_1000177_pt1 | contig 44675 bp, 36 predicted proteins | sample U3c1metaG_FD_160130 | JGI IMG/M metagenome (GOLD analysis project Ga0193706, IMG submission 160130) | Soil microbial communities from a riparian zone of the East river system, Colorado, United States - U3c1 | ecosystem: Environmental > Terrestrial > Soil > Riparian zone | place: USA: East River... | reverse complement strand
TAGAACGATGCTACGAGAGCCACCCATGCCGCCCAGCGACTCCCCTCGGCCTCAGGGCGCAGAACCAGGGCAAAGCGCGCCGCTCATCCGCTGCCGTCCGCCGGGGCCGATGTCGCTCGCTTTTTCGGCACGTCTCGAAGCGGCGGAATCACCGGCGTTCGGCGCGCGGCGTAAATCGCGCGCCGAGGTGGCGGGCGCAGCGATGGCCCCTATCGTCTATGCAGGCGGGGAAGGCTCGAACGTGATCGACGTCGATGGCAATCGCTACGTCGACCTCGCGGCCGGGTTCGGCGCGCTGCTTCTCGGACATGCGCCGGCCAAAGTAGCGCGGGCGCTCGCGGTGCAAGCCGATCGGCTTTGGATGGCACTCGGAGATATGTACCCGTCGGACGTCAAAGTGATGCTCGTCGAGAAGGTGGCCGCGCTCTATCCCGAGAAGGGCGCGCGTGCGCTGCTCGGCCAATCGGGGAGCGACGCCATCGCCGCGGCGCTGAAGACCGCCAAGCTTGCGACGCGCAAACCGGGCGTCATCGCCTTCGAAGGGGCGTACCACGGGCTCGGTTACGGGCCGCTCGCGGCGTGTGGTTTGAAAGCGAGCTGGCGCGAGGCGTTTGCCGATCAGTTGAACCCGCACGTCTCCTTCCTCCCGTACCCGCGCGCGCCGCGCGATCTCGACCAGGTGCTGTCGCGCGCCGCAAAAGCACTCGACGAGGGGAATGTCGGCGCGGTCCTGGTCGAGCCGATCTTGGGACGCGGCGGCTGCGTCGTGCCCCCGCCCGCGTTCCTGGGCGAGCTCGCGGCGCTCACGAAAAAGGCCGAGGCGCTGCTCGTCGCGGACGAGATTTGGACGGGCCTCGGCCGCGGCGGTGATTGGCTGGCGTCGGCGGCGATGGGTGTTTTGCCGGACTTGGTCTGTTTTGGCAAAGGGCTCGGAGGTGGGCTGCCCATTTCTGCCTGCGTCGGATCCGACGCCATCATGCAATCGTGGCGTCGCGAGGCGGGGGAAGAGGTCGTCCATACCGCGACGTTTCACGGCGCGCCGCTCGCGTGCGCGACCGCCATCGCCACGCTCGACGTGGTGGTCGAGGACGGCCTCGCAGCGCGGTCGCGCGCCGTCGGCGATGGAGCGCGGCAGGCACTGAAGAGCGCGCTGGGGGCGGTGCCCGGCGTGGGCGAGGTGAGGGGGCTCGGGCTCATGATCGGCATTGAGCTCGGCGCACCCAGCGTTGCGCTCACGGTGCAGCGCGCGCTGCTCGAAGCCGGCTACATCGTGACCCTCGGCGGTTTGGCGGGGGAGGTTTTGATCATCACGCCCGCGCTGACCATCTCCGCGAGCTTGCTCGACGACTTCATCGCCGTCCTGCGCGGTCTTCTCGAGGGGGCGCCAAGTGCAAGGCGACCGTCGTGAACGGCGAACGCGAGGCGCGCGCCGCCCTGCACCGGCGCGTGCGAGACTTCATCGACGCGAGTGAGAAGGGCGACATCACCGCGGAGAGCTTCGACGAGCTCGGGCTCGACATCGCGCGCCACCAGGCGGAGCACGTGCCGGCCTACCGCCGGCTCACGTCGCACCGCAGGTGCCATCCGCGCGACGCCACTTCGGTTCGCGAAGTGCCGGCGGTGCCGACCGACGCCTTTCGCCTGACGCGGATCGCGGCGCACACGCCTTCGGAGGATGCGGCCATCTTTCGCACGAGCGGCACCACGAGCGGCGCGCGCGGGGAGCATCCGCTATCGACGACCGCCACCTACGAAAAGGCCGCGCTCGCGTGGGGCCGCTGGGCACTTTTCTTCGACGCGCCCCCCGCGGGAACGCAACCGTCATTCGCCTCGGTGCGCACGGCCATCGCTCTCACTCCTCGGCGCACGCTCCCGCTCGGGGACTCGTCGCTCCACTTCATGGTCCAACTTTTCGCGGCGGACTTCGCGCGCGAAGCGTGTTTCCTGCAGCTTTCGCCCGATACGCTGGCCGATCCCGGCGAGCTTCGCGCGCGAAGCGCGGCCGCGCGCCACGCGGGGAACGCAGTCGTCGTCATGGGTGCATCCTTTGCGTTCGTGCACGTTCTCGACGCGCTCGGCGATGAGCCGCTCGCGCTTCCGGAAGGGAGTCGCATCATGCACACCGGGGGATTCAAAGGGCGCTCGCGCGAGGTGGCGCCGAGCGAGCTACTCGCGCGGATGGCGGCGACCTTCGGCGTCCCGCAAAGCGCCGTGGTGGGGGAATACGGCATGACCGAGCTTTCGAGCCAACTTTACGAAGGGACGTGGCGCGCCGCGCGAGGTCTCCCGACGCCGAGCGCGCGGCACGGCGTGTTCGTCGCTCCGCCGTGGATGCGTGTCGTTGCCGTCGACGACGATACGCTCGATCCTCTTCCGGCGGGTGAGGCGGGGATCCTCCGGTTCGAGGATTTGGGCAATGTCGATAGCGCGCTCGCGGTTCAAACGGCCGATCGCGGTCGCTGCGCCGGTTCGACGGTCGAGCTGCTGGGGCGGCTCCCCGGTGCGCCCGCGCGCGGGTGCGCGCTGGCGGTCGAAGAGCTCATGGGTTCACCATGAACGACACCGCGCTTTCCCGCGAGCATCGCGAGCGACGGGTCCTCGCGGTGATCGAGGCAGCGCGGCGCCTCGCTGACGCGCGTGACCCCTTGGGCCGCGACGCGCGACGCGCGCTCCCCGCCGCGACTGGCCTTTCCGAGGCGTCCATCGAGTTATCGCTTTCTCGCCACCTCGAAACCTCGGTGACCCCGGCGGATCTCGCGAAGCTCGTCACGCGGGCAGGCTCGGCGCCGCGCGTACACGTCGTCTTATCGGCGAATGTGTTCACCGCGGTCGTGCGTGCCGTCGCGCTCGCGGTCGCGGCCGCGCCGTCGGTCGTGGTGCGGCCATCGAGCCGCGAAGCGGTGCTCGCTCCGCTCTTGCTTCGAGCGCTCGTCGAGCAAGGGAGCGACGTGCGTTTCGAGCTCTCGGAAAACTTGGCACCCGCGCCGGGGGACCATGTTCATGTCTATGGACGAAGCGAGACCATCGCCACGATCGAGGCCAGGTGTTCCCCAGGGGTTACGGTTCGCGGCCACGGGCCTGGGTTCGGCGTTGTGTACGTTTCCGGGGATGCCTTGGACGAGCGCACGACCGGCGATCTCGGGTCCGTTGCAGAGCGCGTTTCCTGGGACATCGTCGCTTTCGATCAGCGCGGGTGCCTCAGCCCGCGCGTCGCCTTCGTCGAGGGTCCGCCGGCGGCGGCCGAGCGGTTTGCGTCCAGTCTCGCGGATGCGCTCGAACGACGCGAAAAAGAAGTGCCACGCGGCGCGCTCACCGACACGGAGCGCCGTGAGCGCGCGCTCTATCGCCAGACAGTGCAAGCCATCGGCCCATGTCATGACGGCACGACATCCGTCGTCGGCGTCGACCTCGATCCACGCGCCATGTTGATTCCTCCCACGGGCCGCCACGTGCACGTCGTTCGCATCGCGGACCCGGGCGATATGACGCGCCTTCTCGCCCCGCATCGCACGGCCATCACGTGCATCGGCGTGAGCGAGCCAAGCTCCTGTGTGCGCTCGATCGCAGCGCTTGCACCCGGGGCCCGAATTTTGCCGCTCGGAGACATGCAGCGTCCGCCGCTCGACGGTCCGGTCGACCAGCGCGGCATGCTATAGCTCGAAGAAGTGAGCGCGCGGCGGAGCAAAGCGGGGCTGAAGCGCAAAGAGCCCTACTTCGAGCCGGGGCCGGGCGCGCCGCGGATTCACGGCGGCGGGCGCCGCCTCGACGCAGTGCTCGACTTCGTCAACTTCACGATACGCTCGCGACCGCTCACCTCGTTTCTCGACGAAGCGCCGCGACGCATCGCGCGCATCGTCGGCGCCGACGTGGCGTCGCTCTATCTCTTGGAAGGGGAGGGGGACGAGCTCGTCATGCGCGGTAACGTCGGCTTTCCCGACCGTGCACTCGGGCAGGTCCGGCTATCGGTGGGCGAAGGCATTACCGGCGCGGCCATCGAGTGCATGCGTCCCATCTCCGTTGCCGTCGCGCAGCAGCACCTCGGCTACCGCCATTTTCCCGAGCTCGGCGAGGAGGAGTTCCCCGTTTTTGCTGCAGTGCCGGTGCTCGGCCGGAGCGGTCCTCTCGGGGTGCTCACGGTGCAGCGGCGCCGGTCGGCACCTTGGAACGATCGTGACATCGAGCTCTTGGTGGCGCTCTCGGCGTCGATCGCCGCCGCCATTCGCCACGCCGAGTTGCTCGACAGCGTGCGCGAACGAAACCCGCGCCGGACCGCGGCGGGAACACGCAAGGTGACGCTGCCGGGGCGACCGGTCGTCAAAGGGCGAGCACTCGGCGTGCTGGCGGCCCTGCGCCGGCCACCTGCACGCAGCAAAGGGACCGCTGGTACCGACGAGGATCGGCGCCTTTCGGGGGCGTTCGAAATCGCCGAACGCGCGCTCCGCGTCTTCGTCGCGCGATCGAGCGCGCGGGGGCTCGGCCGCGAAGGGGCGTTCCTCAATGTCTACCTGCAGATCATCGCCGACGCGCGCCTGCGCGGCCGAGCATCGGAGCTCATCGCCGCCGGGGCCGGCATTGCGCACGCGCTCGGGCAGGTGGCGCGCGAGGCGACACGCGTTGCCACCCGCTTTTCACGCGACGCGTTCATGCAAGATCGCGCGCGCGACATCGAGGACCTGTGCGACGCCGTGGTCATGTTGGCCTCGACCGATCCGGCGGCGAAGCTGCCCTCCAAGGCGGTGCTCATGGGCGACCAGCTCACCGTGTTCGATCTCCTCGTCTCCGCTCGCGCCCAACCTTCCGCCCTGGCACTCACCGAACGCGCGTTCGGACCACGGACCCATGTTTTGCTGCAGTTGCTCAACGTTCCTGCTTTGGTCGACGTGGGGGGGCTGTTCCGCTGGGCGACCGAAGGCGACATCGCGCTGCTCGATGCTGACCACGGTCTCTTGGTCATCAATCCAAGCCGAGCCGAAATTTCCATGGTCCGCCGCGAACGCGAACCAAGAGACAAGCGCGCCCGCGGAGCGGAAGTCGATCGCGCCGTCGATTGAAGCTAAGCTGCGAGTCTTGCGAGGCCAGCCCGACCGGGCCGTACGACCGGGCGCGCCGACCGTCTTCGGATCGCAAATACCGGCGAAGCGTCGAACAGCGAAAGGCGTGCATGGCGAGAATCTCCCGGCCACCGGGTTTCGATATGACGTACCGGCCCCTCGAGACCCAGACCTTTGGTCCGCCGATGAGATCGCGCGTGCCTTCCTTTGTCTACCTGGCGCTCGCCTTGGCGCTGGTGGCGCTGGTCATCGTCGGTTCCAACGCCGCGTCGGGCTCGCTCCTCTTTCGGTACGTCGTCGAGCTCGACTCGCAACGCGTTCTGGGAGCGCGCCCACTCGCCGCGATCGTGCTCGCGAGCGCGGTGGCGGCCGTGATCCGGACGCGAATGCGCGGCGTGATCGTCCATCCGGAGGGGCTCGAGGCACGCGACACGGTGACGGTGGGCTGGCCGCGGGTACGGCGCTACACCTGGCCCCAGATCGACAAGATCGTACTCGACGCCGGCCAGCAGCTCATCGCCGTCGATCTGTGGGACGGGCGGCGAGAGTGGCTCCCCGCGGTGCAGGAACGCGATCAACTCGCCGCCGCGCTCGAAATGGTGGCGGTCGCACGCGCGATTCCCATCAGCGGCGGCACCGGTATGTTCGACCCGCCGGACGAGGAAGACGAAAGCGCGTAGTCGGCACGCCCCGTGCTTCATACTCAGCCGAAAGGCTGGGTGAGCACCGAAAATGCGCCAACGAATGCAAATCGACCTCCGTGGGCGATGTCCCGGCCTCGGTGATCAAGGCGTGCACAACGGAAGTGGGTCCAAAAGTTCCAAAGCAGCACGGCACGTGGGTCCTTCCGGCGCCCCTTCGGCGAGCTCTGCGGACGACAAACAAAGCCCCTCGCAAGCCAAACCCCGCCCCGAGATCTTCCGTCGGTTTGCGCACAAGGCTTCGAGCGGCGTCGGCTCGCCCTGGGCGTTTGCGCTTGCCTGCATTGTGATCTTGGCTTGGGCGGTGACCGGCCCTCTTTTTCATTTCTCGGATACGTGGCAGCTCGTCATCAACACCGGGACGACGATCATCACGTTTCTCATGGTGTTCTTGATTCAAAATACGCAAAACCGCGACGCTGTCGCCATTCATCTCAAGCTCGACGAGCTCATTCGCGCCCTGAAAGGAGCGCGCAATCGGCTCGTCGATATCGAGGAGTTGTCCGACGAAGAGCTGGAGAAGCTGCGCAGCGAATTTCGCAGCCTCGGCGCCGGAACGCCGCGGTCGCACCCCTACGTGCGCGACAAAGATTCTTGACCGGCGTTCTTCGGTTTACCGGTCTCGGCAGGTGATGCTTTTTTTCCGCGAGCCGGCACAAAGCGCGCGAACAAGAGCACGGTGAGCGTGAGCGCGAAAAGAGCCGGCTCCAGGTAATCGGCCTTCACGCGCCAGACGAAGTGCACCACGCCGAGCACGGCCGCAACGTAGACGAGCCGGTGAATGCGCTTCCACCTCCGAAAACCGAGGCGCTTCACGGCGGCGTCGGTCGACGTCACCGCCAGCGGAACGAGGGTCACGAAAGCCGCGAAGCCGATGGTGATGAACTTGCGTTTGACGATGTCGGCGCCGATGTCGGAAAAGTCGAACGCCTGATCGAGCGCGAGATAGGTGGTGAAATGAAGCGCTGCATAGAAAAATGCGAAGAGCCCCACCATCTTGCGCACCCGCATCTGCGCCGTCCAGCCGAAGAACGTCTTCAACGGCGTCGCCGCGAGCGACGCGAGGAGCAGGGTCAGCGTCCAAAACCCGAGACGGTTCATCGACTCGGCGATGGGGTTGGGCGAGAGATGGTCGCGCGCCGCATCCACACCGAGCTTCACGAGCGGCAGAAGACACGCCACGAAAACGCCCGGTTTTAGCAGGCGTCGCGGCATCAAAAGGACTTTCGCAGGTCCATGCCCGTGTAGAGCTTGGCCACGTGATCGGCGTAGCCGTTGAAAGGGAGCGTCTTGCGCTTGAAAAATTCGCCGATGCGGCGCTCTTTGGCTTGGGTCCAGCGCGGGTGATCGACTTCCGGATTGACGTTGGCATAAAAGCCGTACTCACCGGGCGCCATCTTGTTCCAAGTCGTTGCCGGCTGATCTTTCAGAAAGGCAATCTTGACGATCGCCTTGATCCCTTTGAACCCATACTTCCAAGGGACGACGAGGCGGAGCGGCGCGCCGTTCTGGTTTGGCAGGGTGCGACCGTAAAGTCCGATGGCGAGGATCGCGAGAGGGTGCATCGTTTCATCGATACGAAGCCCCTCGACATACGGCCAATCGAGCACGTTGCGCTTTTGGCCGGGCATCTCACCCGAATCGAGCTTGGTCGTGAAAGCGACGTATTTGGCGTTGGAAGTCGGCTCGGCGCGCTTGATCAGTTCGGCGAGGGGAAATCCGACCCAAGGAATCACCATCGACCACGCTTCGACACAGCGCATACGGTAAATCCGCTCTTCGAGTGGAAAGCGCTGGATGAGGTCGTCGATGTCGACGACCTCCGGTTTTTTGATCTCCCCTTCGAGGGCGACGGTCCACGGCCGGGTGTGAAAGGAGCCGGCGTTCTCGGCGGGATCGCCCTTGCCGGTGCCAAACTCGTAGTAGTTGTTGTAAGTGGTGACGTCGGCGATCGGCGTCTGCTTCTCGTCGGTGGGGAAGTTGCCCCGCTTCAAGTTCGAGAACGTCGGGCTCGGGTTCTCTTTGGCCGACGCTTGGCAGGAAAAAGAGAGGGCGGACCCTGCCAACCCGAGCGCTCCGGCGGCGCCGAGGGAGAGAAATTCGCGCCTTCGCACGTAGAGCGATTCCGGCGTGACCTCTGCTTCCTTCAAGTTCCACATTCGCTGTCTCATGGCCGTCTTCGTTCCTTGCCCATGACATTTACGAAGGGCAAAGGCGCTGGTTTCGCTGGGTCAGCGCCGGGGGGGCGGAGGGCCCGATGCCATTGCCCCGACCATCTCGTGGGGGCGCGTCGCCGGAAAGAGGAGCGCCGCGCCAAAACCGAGTGCCCCCGCGATGCCCATGACCACGAAGAGCTGGTGGATTCCGGACGCCAGCGCGCTGACGAGCGGTCCTGCGATCTCGGCGTTGGCAGCCCGCTCCGGGCCGAGCACACGAGCGATGACGTCGGGCGGAAAGGACCGCGCGAGCTCGAACCCGAGCATGCTGCCGAACGTGGCGACGGCGAGCGCGCCGCCCATGGCCCGAAAGAAGATGCTGCTCGCTGTCGCCGTGCCGCGGCGCTCCCAACGCACGCTCGTTTGCACCGCGATGAGCGACGACGAGACGGCCATTCCCAGCCCGAGCCCGAGCGCGCCGGTCATGAAATGCAGGGCGCGTGCGCTCGTCGCTTCGCGCACCGTCATCGCCAGTCCGATGGCTGCCCCGGCCACCAGGAACGAGCCGAGCACGATGGGCAGGCGGAAACCGACACGCGGCAAGAGCCTGCCGGTGACGACGCTGGCCAGCGGCCAAGTCACGAGCATCGCGCTGATGCTAGCTCCGGCTTGGGTGGGCGTTCCTCCCATGACGCCCTGTACGAAGAGTGGAAGGAACGTGATCGTGCCCATCGAAACCCCTCCTAGGATCACCGTCAGCACGATCGTGACGAAGAAGAGCCTGTCGTGGAAAAGGTCGATGGGGAGGATCGGCTCGGCGGATTTTCTTTCCAGGCGAATGAAGAGCGCCAGAAGCAAGAGCGCCACGGGCAAGAGGAGGAGCCCCTCGCGCCCCTCACCGGCGGCGAGGAGCAAGGTGGTGCCGAGCGTCAGCGCCAACGCACTCCTCCAGTGAATGCGGCCGCTGTGCACGACGATTGATTCGTGGAAGTAAGCGATCACCAAGAGCGCCGCCACGATGCCGATAGGCACGTTGACGAAGAACACCCACCGCCACGAAAGCACTTTCACCATGGCGCCGCCGAGCAGCGGACCGACGATGGCGGAGAGGCCCCACACGCTGCTGAAAAAACCCTGCACGCGGCCGCGTTCTTTGAAGGAGTAGAGATCGCTCACCACGGTCAACGCGAGCGGGCCCATGGAGCCGGCGCCGAGCCCCTGGACGACGCGGAAGACGATGAGCTGCACGAGGGTCTGCGAAAGGCCGCTCGCCACGGAGCCGACGAGAAAGAGCGCGACGCCGAAGAGGAGCCACGGTTTTCTGCCGCGCAGGTCCGCCAGTTTGCCGAAGATCGGAACCGATACGGTCGATGCGAGCAGGTATCCAGCGGTGACCCAACCGTAGAGGCGAATGCCGCCGAGCTCCGCGACCACGGTCGGCATGGCCGTCGCCACCACCGTCGCCTCGAGGGCGGACATGAAGACGCACGCTACGAGCGCCGCCATCGTCAATGGTCGATTGGTGCGGCGCGGAGAATCTGGCAGGTCCATGAATGGGGAGCTCTTCACCCCTCGAGCCGGCGCATGGGAGGGGAGCGATCGACCGGACATTCTTGCATGCCAGCCCGCCGTTGACGAGCGGTTCGCCGCGCCGCGCTTTTCATCCGGGGCTCGCTCCAGCGCCGCCATGGCCCATTCTACGTTGACGTTTGCTGGACGCTTGGCCCGATGGTCGCGAGCCGCTGTGCGCTAGGAGCGGTACGGCGCGATCAGCGGATTTCGAGTAGCTCGACCTCGAACACGAGGGTCGCATTGGCCGGAATGACCGGCGGAAAACCAGCGGCGCCATAGGCGAGGTGCGGAGGAATGGTGAGCTTACGCAGCGAACCCACCTTCATCCCCGCCACGCCCTCGTCCCAGCCTTTGATCACGCGCCCTCCGCCCAGGGGAAACTTAAAACCCTCGCCGCGATCGCGCGAGCTGTCGAACTTCTCCCCGCTCATCAGCGTGCCGACGTAGTGCACGATCACCGTCTGTCCGGCGCGCGCCTCGGGTCCCGTTCCTTCGCGAAGATCTTCGACTTTGAGTTGAGCATCCATGGAAGCCATCCTTGTGAGTTCGCTGGCGCACGATCGGCCATTTCGGCCGCGAGGCCAAGCGAGATGTCTCGTTAGGCGCGCATGGCTTCGACCGGGCTCATGCGCGCTGCGCGAATGGCGGGCAGGAAACCGCCGAAGAGCCCCATGACGCCAGCCACGAGAATCGCCACGCCGATGCTGGCGAAGTTCGGTTCGAAGGCGATGACGATTTCCGACCAGCTCTGGAAGTTCATCATCGAGAACTTCACGAATCCAAGGGCCAGCGAGGCGAGTGCGCCCACGCCGCCGCCCACCAAGGCGAGCAGGGTCGACTCCATCAGGAACGACATGATGATGCTGCGGCGCGAAAAGCCGAGCGCGCGCAAAGTGCCGATTTCGCGCTGCCGGTTGGCGACCGAGGCGTACATCGTGATCGTCGCCCCGATGACGGCGCCGATGAAGAAGAAGAACGCAATCACGGAGCCGAGCGCGGTGATGAAGATAGAAAGGCCCTGCGACTGCTTTTCGTAGTATTCGCTCTCGCGCTGCGCTTCGAGGCCGAGTTGTCGGTTTTGCTCGAGCGATGCTTTGAATCCGTCGAACTTGCTCGGCGACTCGAGATGGACGCGCACCGACGAGACCAGCCCTTCGCGCCCGAACGCCGTTCGCACCGTGTTGAGATCGGCCCAGATCTCCGATTCGAACGACGACCCGCCGTCTTCGAAAACGCCGACCACCGAGACCATGCGGTTCTTTTTCAGCTCGAAGGCTTGGCTAAGCTCGACCCCCTTGAACCGCCCGCGAATGCCGCGTCCGACGATGACTTCGTCCGTGCCTGGCTGCGGCGGTCGCCCCGCGATGAGGTGGGCCTGGTCGTGAAATTTGAGGGCGTTGTCGGGAACGCCGCGCACCTGCACGTTGCTGAAGCCGTCGGTGCCCACTTTGTCGAGCAGGATGACCACCAAAAGCTCGCCAACGCCTTGCGGCACGCCATCCGACCCATGGGACACGCCGGGCGTGGACATCACGAGCCCCACGTTGGGCTCTTCGATGCTGCTCGCCAGTTCGTTGTCCGATCCTTTGCGGATAATGACGGCGGAGCTTGGATCGGCGGTGCGACCGAGGGTTTTGCGGATGCCGTTGTTGAGCATCATGACCGCTGCCACCACGAACACGACGAGGGCCATGCCGAGCCCGGCCGCGGCCGTCGTGGTGGTGCGCACGGCGAGATTTCGGAGGTTGTAGTTGATGGGAATCATGATGCGCGTCTCGCTCAACCGACGCGGCGCAAAGCGTCGATGATGGTCAGCTTGGAGGCCTGCATGGCCGGAATGATCGCGCTCACCGCGCCGAGCAGGACCGACAGCAGCGCGGCCACGAGCGCCGTCTCGATGCTCACCCGGAAATAGGGGAAAAATGCGCCCATGTTCTCTTCGAGCCATCGCCCCATCCCGAGCTGGACGACGGGGTAGGAGAGCGCGCATCCGAGCACGCCGGCCAAAACGCCGATGGTCAGTGCCTCGCCAATGACGAAGGTGGCCACGTGCTTCGGCGAAAAGCCGAGCGCGCGCAAAACACCGTATTCGCGCGTCCGTTCGCGCACGCCCATGGCGATGGTGTTGCCCAAGATGAGCATCATGATGAGCAGGATGATCACGGACACGATGTTGAGCGCCGTGAGGATGGCGGAAAACGCAGCCATGAACGAGTTGTTCATGGAACGCTCGCTCATCGTCGTGGTCTGCACGTCTTTTTCGTCGAAGAGCTTGTCGACCGCCATCGTCAAATTCGCCGACTGGCTCGGATTGTCGATGCGGCTGATGACCCAGCCGACGAGGTCCTTGCGCCGCTCGGGCATCGATTCGTTCAAATACGCCCAATGGAAAAGCAGCTGCGATTTGTCCACCGATTTTTGCGTGGCTTCGTAGATGCCGTCGACGTTGAATTCCCAATCACCGGGAAAAATCGTACCGGCGAGGGTCACCTTGTCACCGACTTTGACGCCGAGCTTGCGCGCGAGGACGTCACCGACGATGGCGCCGCGCCGATCCTCTTTCCACCTCGCCATGTCGACCGGGGGAACCGCCATCTCCGGATACACTTGGAAGAACGATTCCGGATCGACGGCCAAGGTCGAGAAAAATTCGTCGGGCCGGCGCGGATCTTTGCCGCCGAACCAGTTGGCCCACGTCGTCTGCTTGATACCGGGGATTTGGCGGATGTCGTCCACGTACCGCTTGGGTAGAGGCATGATCAGCGAAACCTTGTGCCGCGTCGCGAGCCGATCTTTGGCCGAATATTCGACACCGACGTTCCACGCCCAGAGCACGGTGCGCAGGAGAATGAACGCCAGCACCGCTACTGCGCCCCCCAACACGGTCAGCGTGGTGCGCGTCTTGTTGCGCCACACGTTGCGAATGCCGATCCCGCCGATCGTCATATGAGCACCCCCTTGTCGAGCTTGCGCAAGATGGTCGCACGCTCGGCTGCGGCCGGATCGTGGGTCACCATGAGGATGGTTTTTTTGAATTCGCGGTTCAGCTTGTCGAGCAAGTTGAGGATGTCGTCGGCCGACTTGCGATCGAGATCGCCGGTAGGCTCGTCGGCGACGATGATGGTGGGGTCGTTGACGATGGCGCGCGCGATAGCTACGCGCTGCTCTTGTCCGCCCGAGAGCTGGCGCGGGTAGTGATCGGTGCGATCCTCGAGCCCCACGACGCGCAGGGCCGTCAGGGCACGCTTCTTTCGTTCGGCGCCGGCAAGTTTCGTCAACAGCAGCGGCAGCTCCACGTTCTCGCGCGCGGTGAGCACCGGCATGAGGTTGTAAGCCTGGAAGATGAATCCCACCGTCTGGGCGCGGAACTTGGCGAGCTCGCTGTCACCGAGCGACGTGAGATCGCGGTTGGCGACGCGCGCCGTTCCCGATGACACACGGTCGAGACCGGCGATGAGGTTCAAGAGCGTGCTCTTGCCGGACCCCGACGGCCCCATTAGCGCCTCGAAGGACCCCTCGTTGATGTCGAGGTTGATGCCGTCGAGCACGCGCAGCTCTTCTTTACCGCGCCAAAAAACCTTGGTCACGCCACGCAGCTCGACGATCGGCTTGCCGCTCGTGGTCTTGGCCTGCGACGACGCCTTTTCGCTCTTCTCGGTCGATGTCTCCATCAGCTGCCCTTCTCCTTGATCTTCTGTCCGTCCGCGAGCTGCGCGGGCGGCTGCGCGACGACGCGCGTTCCGGGAGGCGGGCCCTCGACGAGCTCGAATCCGTTGGCAAAAGCTGGGCCGACTTTGATGGGCGCCATTTTGACGACGCCTTCGTTGACGACGAAGACGACCTTGCTCCCTCCGCGCTCGGTGAGGGCGTCGGAGGGAATCACCTTCTTCGGTTTTTCGCGCAGGGCTTCGGCGCTTATCTCTTGCGAGAGGAAGCTCGTGCGCGCCGACATATCGGGGAGGACGCCCTCCATGCTGTCGATGAACTTCACCTTGACGGCTATCGTCGCCTTGGCACGATCCACCTTCTTGCCGATTTGGAACGTCGCCCCGCGGTATCGTTTGCCCGGGTAGGCATCGAGCACGATCTCGCACGGGCTTCCCGGTTTGATGAGATAGAGCCGCGCTTCGGGAACGTCGGTTTCGATGAGCATCGATTGGAAGTCGGCGATCTCGGCGATGTTGTTTTGCGGACCCACGAGCTCGCCCACCTGGATGGGCTTGTTGATGACGGTGCCGTCCATGGGGGCCGTGATGGTGAGGTCCTGGAGCGTGACTTTGAGCGGGCTCACCTCCGCTTGTGCGGCGCGCGCTTCGGCTTCGGCTGCTTTGACGGCTTGCTCGAGAGAACGCTGCCGTGCGGCGAGGTCTTCGACCCCGGCTTTGCCGATCGCGCCGCGTTCGAGCAAGGCGCGGTCGCGCTCGAGCAACTGCTGAGTTTCGGCGAGGTTTGCGCGCGCGGTGTCGATGCGTGCCTGCGCGGCGAGCGCGCGCGAGCTTGCAGCGGCGATCGAACTTTGTTGACCGGTTGCCTCGAGCTCGGCAAGCACGTCGCCCGCTTTGACGGCGCTTCCTTCCTTGATGCGCACCTTGGCCACTCGGCCGGCGATCTTGGCGCCCACCTTGGAGATCAATTGCGGCACCACGTACCCCGTGGAGGTCACGGTCACCGACGCTTGTGAAGGCGACACCATGGAGATCTCGGTGAGCGCGACTTCGGTCTTGAAGAGCCGCGCTTCTACCAGGGGATAACCGAATAGCCAGGCCGCCGCGGCGAGGGCGAGCACGACAACGGAGGTGATGATGGCGCGCAGAGGCCCCCCGCGGTTCGGGTTCACCTCGCGTTGGATCTTGAGGGACGCCAGGTCTTCGGTGAGGTCCGCCACGGCAGCCCCTTTTAGCATGTGCCGCGGCGGCGCCCAATCCACAGGGGCGCGGCCCGAGCGGGGGAGACTCGACGCGGCGGTCCGCGAGGACGGTAAGCTCGTCGTCCGGCAAGTCAAGGTCTTCCCCGCGAATTCTCGCGATCGCGGCGATTTTGGGCGCGGGGGCGTGGCGGCGCGCCAAGGCGCAAGCCCGCTGGTCGACTAGGCGGGCATCATCGATTTGAGCGCAGGATAGAGCGCGCGAAACCTTTGATACGGCACGGCGTAGGCGCGGTGGGCTTCGTCGTCGCAGTCGTCCGCCGCCAGGCGCTGGAGCGTGGCGCTGCAGGCCGCGGCGACGTCGGTGAACGCCTCGACCCCGACCGCGGCAAGCAGGGCCGCACCGTAGGCGGGCCCCTCTTCACGGTTGACCCGCACGACGGGCAGGCCATAGACGTCCGCCTGCAGTTGGCGGACAAAGGGGCTCTGCGCGCCCCCTCCGGTGACGAGCACTTGGTCGATACCGACCCCGAGATCGCGCAAAATGGTGAGGGAATCGCGGAGGGCGAAGCAAATGCCCTCCACCACGGCGCGCGAGAGGTGGGCTCGCGTGTGGGAAAGCGAAAGGCCGACGAAGGCGCCCCGCGCGCTCGCATCACGGTGCGGCGTTCGCTCCCCTTGCAGGTACGGCAAGAAGGTGATCCCTCCGGCGCCGGGGGGGATGCGGTTTGCTTCCTTATTGAGCACCAGGTTTGCGTTCTTGCTGGCAGCGAGGTCGCGAGCGAGCTCGCGCCGGTACCAAGCAAACGCCGCGCCTGCGCTCAACATGGCTCCCATGAGGTACCAAGTGTCGGGCACGGCATGGCAGAAGGTGTGCACGCGCATCTCGGGGTCCACGAAAGGCTCGGTGGTCGGCGTGAGAACCGTTCCCGAAGTTCCCCAGCTCGCGACAGCTTCTCCCGGTGCGACGATGCCGACGCCGATCGCGCCGCACGCGTTGTCGGCGCCGCCGCCCACGACCGGTGTCCCTTGGGCAAGGCCCGTCGCCCGCGCGCCCTCCTGGCTCAGTCGCCCGAGGATCTCCGCGCTGCCGCCCACGTCGACGAGCAGATCCGTCGAGAAGTGCAGGGCGTTCATGATTTCGCTGCTCCATTGCCGGCGCGCCACGTCGTACATGAGGGTCGCCGAGGCGTCGGAAGGCTCACTCGCCAGCGCGCCCGTGAGCCGGTAGCGCACGTAGTCCTTGGCGAGAATGACCTTGGCGAGTCGCGCGAAAGCCGCTGGCTCATGCTTGCGCAACCACAGCACCTTGGGCAGGGTGAACCCCTCGAGGGCGGGGTTTTGCACCCACTCGCGCAGTTGCCTTTCGCCGAGGAGCGCCGTGATCTCGCGGCATTCATCGCTCGTGCGTCCGTCGTTCCAAAGAAGCGCGGGGCGGATGACTTTCCCGCTCTGGTCGAGGAACACCGATGAATGCATCTGACCGGAGATGCCCACCGATGCGATGCGTTTCGCAGCCCCGCGCGTCGACGCCAGCAAGCCGCGGATGGCCTTGACCGCGGACTTCCACCAGTCTTCCGGTTTTTGCTCGGCCCACCCCGGTTGCGGCGTCGAGAGTGGATGCGCAACCGCGGCCCCGCCTTTTACCCGACCTCGTTCGTCGACGAGGACTGCCTTGACCGCGCTGGTACCGATGTCGAGTCCCAAGAAGTACGTCATGTCGTTTTCGAGGCGCTAGCTAAGGTGGAAGAGAGCTCTGACGGCAGCTCAGCCAAGTTCACCGTTTTACAGATCCCGTAAAACTTTTTCGATCTCCTCTTCTTGGGCGATACCCCTTTTTCTCCACACCAAGCGCGCCTCGGCGTCGAGCACCACCGTCGATGGCACCACGTGAACGTCGCCGAAGGGGCCGGCCCCGCCGATGACATCGGCGTCGGCCATCGCGACCGGATAGGCGAGATCGAGCCCATCGCGAAACGCAATGAGGAGCGGCCGGTTCTCCGCGCGTTCGAGCATGACGGCGGCGATCTGAACGCGGCCGGCGACGCGGCGCGCGATGCCATTCAAGAATCGCGCTTGAGCCTGCGAGGCGAGGTCGTACGTCGTGAGAAAGCCGAGCACCGTCGGGCGGCCACGCAAAGTGTCCGCGGACAGCCAGCTCCGTCCGTCGATGATGGGATACTGAAATTGGAGCGGCGCGGTCCGCGCCACACTCGCAAACACCGGCTGAGAAGGCGGCGGCTCAGAAGCGCACGCCGCGGCCGCGAGAGCGAACAACGCAACGAGCCGCGGGTGCATGCCCGACCCCCTTAGCATTGCTCGGCGCAGGCAGCATGGCCCGCGGTCGCCGCTCGCGATCTAGCTTTCGCGCCCGAACTTGGGGTCGTCCTCTTCGCTCGGCTCTTCATCGAAGCTTGGCTGAAAGAGATCGACGAACACACGCAGGGACTCGGGAAGCTCGCGCCCGCTCCGTCTGTGGGCGAGCACCGCGTGCGCGAGCTCCTCGACGACGGGTTTGAGGGGCGTGCGCTCGAGGAGGACGCCTTCGAGCTCGCTTCTCGTCGTCGGCGCGTCGCGATCGTGGACCATGGGGTCACGCCGGACCCACACGAAACCATCGTGCGGCCGCATGCGGCACGCGAGAACGTGAACGAAATCGAGATAGAGCGGCAAGACGACGGCGACGATGCGGTCACCGTCGGCCGCGACGCCGCGCAGCGCGCGCCCGGCAGGACGTCGACGCATGACATCGATTTCGCCGACTGCGGAGCGAATGCGCTCGCGGCGCGAAGGTTCGGTCTCCACCGAAAGGAGCGGCGCGTACATCGCGAGCTTCGGCACTTGGATCTGCGGAGCGTCTTGATCGAGCGCGTCGAGCCAGAGATCGCGTCCGGTATCGTCGAGCGCTTCGTACGCGAGGGCCGCGGCGAGTGCGGCTTCGGGATCGCTTGCCAGAGCGCTCAGCCACGCGTGCCAAGCTGCGCGCACGCGTTCATCGGCCGGTGCGACCTCCGCGACTTCAGTGGCTCGCCCGTCGTCGGAGGAAGATTTCTGTAGCACGCCGACCTCGTAGCACCCTACCACTCCTCGTCCAGATCCTCACTAGGAGATCGAATGCATTTTCGCCTCACGCACGACGTTCGGCGGACCGCGCGACGCGCGCGTGTCGAGCGGCGGCGCAACAAAATGTGTTCTCGATCGCTCGCGCTGGAATCCACTTCGTTCGTCGGCGCGTCTGTAAGCCGCCGTGCGCGCTCGGGTCACTCTTTCACGCTCGACGCGCGAGTGGGCGTTGGAGCCGCAATGCTGTTGACGGTCGCGCCGCGCGCTCGCGTGCTTCACACGGTTCAAGTGCTTCAAGTAGGTTCAAGAAGCGCGCCAGTCTCACTCGCGAGATCTTGGAGAATTCTGTCGAGCTCGTCTTTCTGGCTCGGCAACGTTGCGATCGTCAAATCGCCGCCGGCGTCGGCGAAAACGACGCCCACCCCTTCGCTCGCCTCGATCACGCCCTTGACGAACACGACCTCCCGGGCCGCCACGCGCACCCTGCGCGTGATGAGCCCACCTAACAACATTTCCACCGGTTGCTTTTTGGGTTCTGCGCGCATGGCTCAGTTCGGGTCCGCGTGGGCGACGGTATCGGGGGCAGCGCGCATCGTCAGAAAGCGTAACGTTTGTCGCGCGCCGCGGGAGGTATCATAGTGCCGCTATGAAAAGCGAGGTCGAGGACTGGATCTCGGAGTTGCCGCCGCTCGACGGCGGGGACGACGAACCTACCGCCGAGGACGGTAGCCACGAGGATCTTTTGCCGGACGCAGAAGAGGACGCGTCGCTCGACGATACGACGGCCGACGATCTCGAAGTCGATGACGGCGTCGATATCGCCGACGACGAGCCGGGCGCCAGCGAGGACGACGAACGATGGGAAGCGGATGTGGGCGAACCGGAGCTGGATCTCGCCGATGAGTCGAACGACGACCTCGCCGATGGAGATGCGGCGGGCGTGGGGGAAGGCGATGTCGACGTCGATGACGATCTGCCGCCGTCCGCCGACGATGCTGGCGAAGAAGGCACGACCGACTCGGTCGAACAATCCCTCGACGAGGAACTGCCAGCCCTCGATGCGGACGACGAAGGTGACTTCGAAGACGCGCTGATGCTCGAAGCAGGACTCATGGTCGCGCAGCCCGAAGGGCCGCATTGGGCCGACGAGCGTTGGGAACGTCTTCTGTCGGCTGACCGCGCGCTCACGCTGGGGGTGCCGGATGACGACGCCGTCGCAAGCGTGGCGATGTGCGCGACTCCCGAGATGTTGGTGGCGGTCACGGTGGCCGGACGCCTGCTCGTCGACGGAGATACGATCGATTCGCGGAGTGGACGGTTCTTGCCCGCGGCGCTGACCGCCGCAAAAAAGGGCCCTCCGCTGATCGCCCTGACCAACGAGGGCAGCGCAGCTGTCCTGTGGGCCGCCGATCGGATCGGACGGCTTGCGCGCAGCGTCGATGGGGGACGTACGTGGTCTCCGACGGTGGACATCCGAAAATCGATCCTCGCCCTCGCCATCGGCGCCGATCGGTCGGTCGTCGTGCTGGCCGCTCACGACGGGCAGAGCGAAGTGCTCACGTCGGTGGATGGAGGGCAGTGGACCGCAAAGTCAGCGCTTGTCGATGGTCGCCCCTTGCAAGTGGACATCGCGTCGACACCGTGGCTCGCCGCCGGCGCGTCGTGCCTCGCGATCGGTGACGCGAACGGTGTTTGGATCGCAAGACACGGGGAAGATTTTCGGCGTGTTGCCGCCAGCACGAACGCGCAGACGATCGGGCTATTTACGGGCACCGGTCCCGATGCGTCGCTCGTCTTCGCCGAGTCAGGCGCCGACATCGAAGAAGCGACGCGGCTTTTTCGCTGCACGCTCGACGGGCGCGTCGAAATCTTGGCCGAGCTCACGCCGCCCGAGGACGACCGTGCGGACGCGCCGGCCGTGCTGGCCATGGCGTGGGACGAGATTGCGCAGTCCTTGCGCGTCGCGTTCTCGACCATGCTCTCTACCGTCGCTCCGCGCGCCAAAGCGTAGGCGCCCGCTCGGTCCACGCGGCTCGCCGTTGTCGGTCAGCTCTCGCGCAAGCGGCGCAGCGCGTCGGTGTAGAGGCCGACCTCGTTTTCGCGACCTTCGCGGCGCGCCGTTGCGATGAGGCGCTCGAGCGTCGCGATCTGACGGGGCACGACGTCGGGGCGCGTCTCGGACGTCGCGTCTTCGATACGCGCGGCGAGGAGCGCGAAGACCTCGACGTCGCGGCCGAGCCGAGCCAGCACGTCCGCGAGCTCGAGCGCGACGTCGTGATTCGAAGGGTCTCCGCGCAGACGCTCGGAGAGGGAGAGCGCGCGCTGTTCGTCGCGCGCCGGATCGAATCCCGGGCCGTCGGGATTGCCGACCACACGTGCGACCTCTTTGGATGCGGCGGCCGCTTCGGCCGCCACCTCGCGGAACAAGGACAAGATCTTGGCGTCGCGCGGCAGAAGCTGGAGCGCTACGCCGAGGTGTCGCTGCGCCGCAAGGGCGTCTTTTTTCGTGTCGCGCTCGAAACGGGCTGCTTCCACGAGCCACGCCGCCGCCCGGTCGGAGGCTAGCTCCCTCGCCATCTCGACGGTGTCACGCATGCGTGCGAATGCCATCGACGCGCCAGCGAGATCACCGAGCACGCCGCGGTAACGCCCTTCCAGCCCGCGCGCGTCGAGGCTTTCGGGCTCTCCCGCGGGAATCGATCGCAGGCGGGCGATGGCGTGCGGAAAATCGCTGGCATGATCGGCGAGCGCGCGTGCCAGCGACAAGACCGCGCCGAAGGCGGGAGTTCCTTTGCGCTCGCCCAGCTCGACGGCGCGCGCCATGAGGTCGAGGGCGCGGCCCGATCGGCCAGCCTGCAGCAGGCTGCGTGCGAGCCCGGAAACGGCGACCGGATTGTCCGGTGCGTAGCGCAAGGCGCGCTCGAACAGCGTAATGGCTTTGGCGGCGTGCCCGCGATCGAGGAACCCTTCCGCCGCGCGCCGCCACACTTCATGACGCCGATGCGCGCCCCGACTCGCTGCCTCGAGGTGCTCTGCGTCGGCCATCGCTCCCTTCAAATCGGCGAGCTCCAAGCGAATGGCGAAGCGCGTCCAGCGCGGCGCCTCGAGGGCGGGCGAGCGTGCCACCGCCTGATCGAGGAGGTCCAAACGGTCGCGCACGGACTCGGTCTGCTCGGAGGCGCGCAGGAGCGCGAGGGCGGCGAGAGGTCCGTAGATCTCCCGATCCGCAGCTTGCCGGAGCGCCAGCACCGAGGACTGCGCGCTACCGGTGCCCGCCAATAGCTCTCCTGCGAGAAACCCTCCCTCCGCGATGGGCATCGCCTCGAGCAGCGTGGAGAGAGCCGCTTCGACGCGGCCGCCTACCACGCGATCGAGATCAGCGAGTCGTTTTGCGACGGCGGCATCGCGCGGTGATCGTTCGAGCAGCGCAAGGTAAGCATCCCGCGCTTCGTCGAGACTGCTGGCGGCGAGGGCGTCATCGGCCGTCTCCGTCCATTTGGCGAGCTCGATTTCTCGCACGACGTGCGGCGCGAAAGCGGGAGGCGAGAACATTCGATCGCAAACGGCGCGAAAACCGAAGGTGTCCGATTCCACGAGTCCCCAGCGTAAATCGCTCGTATCCGGCACCCGCGCGCCGATGGCCGGCAGCACGTGACGCGCGACGAGCGCAGGCGCATCGGCGAACGCGAAGAGCGGCCCGCGCCGCGTACCTATCTGTCCGACCACCGCGTCCATCGCGCGTAGCGCCGCCCCGAGGGCCGGTGTGGGCAGCCCTATCGAGCGCGGGCTGGCTACAACGAGCCGCACGTCCCCTTCGCTCGGTGCCCATAGCAAATCGAAAGCCAGCGCTGTCACGCCGTCGACCAGGCCGATCATCACGCCGCCGGCGATGGCGGCGAGGGTCACGGCCGGCGTCGCCGCTCCAATGGCCCCTTTCATGCGCGAGGCGAGCGCCGCGGCCATCTGATCGCGACGCGCCGTGAGCGATAGATGCTCGAGCGCGCCGCGCCGGTGTCGAAATCGCGCGACGCCTCCCGATAGATCGACCGGGAAGCTCAGTCCAACGAGGGAGATGGACAACTGCTCGACCTCGAGCGCCCCGATCGGCAGTGGGTGTTCGAGCTCGAGCCCAAGCCCCCCTTTGGTGACCGCCAACCGCAGGGGTATTCCAGCCGAGGGGCCGTCGCCCGCCGTGCTGAACGCCGCGGGTCGTGCCGGGCGACGCCGCTTGTTCGCACGCTCCATTGCGCCCGGATCATACGTAGTCGGCGACAGGCATGCGAGTTTTCGTGCGCCGGCGAATCAGACGTATCCGGCGCGCCCCAGGTCCCGACCCTCGAGGTGTAGCAAACTAGCTACACCGCGAATTTCACGTCTGCCCTTTGGCGAGCTTCTCTTTCATCCGCCGGACGAGCACGTCGTAGCCGTCCTTCTGAATGATCCGGTGAAACTGGTTTTTGTAGTTGTTGACGAGGCTCGAACCCTCCGTGACCACATCGACGACGCGCCACCCACCAGCCATTTTCGTGAGCTGGTAATCGATGCTAATCGGCTCTTCGCGGGTGTTGCCCGCGGAGCTCGCCCGAGAGTGCACGACGACGCTCTCTTCCGACCCTGGCTCCTCGCCGAGGTACTCGACTCGATAGTCGAGGATATTCTTGATGTTGCGCTCGTAATTGCGCCGCACCAGGCTGCGCAGGATGTCGGTGAACTCCTTGTGCTGCGCGTCGGAAAGATCGGCCCAATGGCCAGCCAGCGATCGCTTGGTGAGCGTCTCGTAGTCGATCATACCGTCGATGACGGCGGCAACCTGCTTGTCGCGCTGGGTGCCGGGGGCCTGCCGAACCAGCTGCGTGACCTGGGTCTGCCGTGACTGGATGAACTCTTGCGCCGATTCCGCGGCTTGGGCCGGCGATGCCAGCGACGTGGCTAGGAACAATGCGCCAACAGAAGCGAGTAGCCGAATGCGAGCGAGCATGTTTTTTCCTCGAGGGGACATGTTCCCTTTGACGGACTACGTACTCCCCGTCTTCAAGGGAGAGCAACAAAGGTGCCAGCGATGTAATTCTGGCGCTCCCTAAAGTCCACCCTCCCTTACGACCGAGCGCCGCGCTGTCAGTCGCCCATTCGCACGCGGAACGTCGCGCCGCGCCCTTCTTTGCTCTCGACTTCGATTGCCCAGCCGTGCTCGTCCACGATGCGCTTGACGACAGCGAGTCCGATCCCCATCCCGCTCGACCGCGTTGTAAAGAAGGCATCGAAGAGACGTCCGTGCGCTTCGGCCCCGATGCCTGGGCCATCGTCATGGACCTCCAGCATGGCCCCACGCACCGAGCGGTGGCTTCCTTTTGATATCCCGGCGACGCGCACCGTCACCCGCGCGCCCGGACTGCTCGCCTGAACCGCGTTGCGCACGAGATTCCACATCACCTGGCGCAGCTGTCCAGGATCGGCCTGCAACACCAAGCTGCCATCTTGTTCCGGTCCCTCGTAGCGAACGTTCACGTCCGTGCCGCGCCCCGACTGCGATGCGAGCGCCACCACCTCGCGCGCCGTTCGCGCTACGTCCACTTCTCCCAGCACCGGGCGGCGGGGGCGAGCCAGTTGCAGCATGTCGTCGACCAAGTCGTTGAGCCGTCCCGTCTCACGCTCGACGATGGCGCAGAGGTGGCGCGCCTCGTCACCGAGACCTTCGGCACTGCGGAGAAGCTGAGCCGACCCGAGGATCGACCCCAGCGGGTTACGGATCTCGTGAGCCAGGCCCGCCGCGATACGCCCCAGTGCAGCGAGCCGTTCTGCGTCTTCCGCGCGCTGCGTCGCCTCCGCGAGGTGGCCGCCTGTCAAACGCAAGCGCTCGGCGAGGTATTCCGCGAGCACCGTCACCACGATGAGGACCAGCAGATTGATGAAGAACGGATAGATGATTTCGCCGAGCTGAGTGACATAGGCGCTCGGCAGCTGATCGGGCGGAACGCTGATCACGCCCGAGACAAATGCTCCGCACAGCATCAAGTAAAAGAGCACCCCCGCCAGAGCGGCGACGAAGGGGCCGCGCGGTCCGATCGAGATCGCGCCGGCGAGGCACGTGAGACCGTAAAGAGCGGTGGCCCCGCTGGTGGCGCCCCCGGTGACGTAGATGAGGGCGGTCCAGGTGGCCTGATCGACGACGAGCGCGGCGAAGGCGAGCTCCACCATGTACGCTCGCCGGCGGAGCGCGGCGAAATAGATGGCCGCCCATGCGTAGGTCCCCAGCATGGCCACGAAGAGGACGCGGTTCGAATAGGTCGCGACCTGAAAGCCGCTGCGCAGATAGAACGACGCCGTCAGCCCGAAGAGCAGCGTCAGAAAACCGACCCGGAGGCCGACGAGCCACGCCAGGCGCGACGCAAGTTGCTGCAGCAGCACCCGCTGCAACGACGGGACGGTGGAACCGGGTGCGCCCGCCACGGCGACCGCCACTAGTCGCCTTTGATTTTGCCGGCCAAGTCGAAAATCGGCAGGTACATCGCGATGAGCACGACGCCGACCATGCCCCCGATCCCCACCATCATGATGGGCTCGAGCATGGAAGTCAGTGCCGCGACGGCGACGTCCACCTCTTCTTCGTAGAAATCGGCAATTTTGTTGAGCATCTGATCGAGCGCCCCGGTTTGCTCGCCGACGGCGATCATCTGGACGACCATCGACGGGAACACTTTCGATTCAATGAGCGGCTCGGCCATGTTGCGGCCCTCGCTGATGCGAGCGCGCGCATAAAGGATGGCTTCGGAGACGACCACATTGCCGGCGGTCTTGGCGACGATGTCGAGCGCGTCGAGGATCGGTACCCCCGACTGCAGCAAGGTGCCGAGCGTACGCGTGAAGCGCGCCACTGCGATCTTTCGCAAAACCTGCCCGATCACCGGAATGTCGAGGAGGATCTTGTGAACCACGCGCTTTCCGGCGGGCGTTTTGTACGTATAGACAAAACCGGTGACGAGTCCCACCCCGGCGAGCGTGATGAGCGGCAAGTACGTCACGAACCCGTGCGAGAAGACGACGACCAGCTGGGTGAGCTTGGGCAGCTCGTCCTTGGAGCCGAAATCCTTGAACATGTTCTCGAAGGCCGGAATGACGAACGAGAGCAGCACGGTCATCACGCCGATGGCAATGAAGAACACGGTGAGCGGATAGACGAGCGCGCCGCGTACTTGGCGCACGAGTTTCACGTTCTTCTCGATGTAGATAGCGAGACGGTTCAGAATCGTATCGAGAATGCCGCCGACTTCGCCGGCCTGGACGAGGTTGGAGTAGAGATCGTCGAAGATGCGCGGGTGCCGGCGCAACGCGTCGCTGAACGTCGCGCCTTCCTCGACGTGCGCCTTGATGTCGCGCAGCGCCGCTTGGAAGGTTCGATTGTCTTGTTGATTGGCCAAAATATCGAGGCACTGCACGAGCGGCAGTCCCGCGTCGATCATGGTGGCAAACTGGCGAGTGAAGACGACCAGCTCCTTGGGGCTGACGCCTGATCCGAAGGAGAAGGTGGCGAAGGTTCCGCGCCGGCGGACCTTGACGGGGTTCAGCTGTTGCTGCCGAAGACGCGTCTCGACCGCGGCCTGGTTATCGGCCTCCATGACTCCTTTGCGGAGCTCACCGGTGCGTGAACGCGCTTCCCAAACAAAATCCGTCATCGTGGATGGAGACCGGACAAAAGATCCCAGGCCTTCTTACCAGCGTATCCGTACACCGCGCCGATGGTCAAAAACCACGTGGTCGTTTCACGCGTCGTGTCCGCCCCTGGTTCACGCACGAGTGCGACCGCGGCGCTTCAGGACGAGGGATCCTCGACGTAGGGTTCGCGACCACGATTCCGCACGTACCGCACAGCGCCGTGATCCGACCAAACGAGCTCGCCTTGCACACGATCGACGCGCATCAGGCGCTGACCGCTCTCGGCTCCGACGGGGGCGACCATCCTTCCCCCTTCCGGGATCGCGCTGAGCCAAGCCTCGGGGATGCGTTCGACGGCGAAGGTGACGGTCGTGCGTTCATACCCCGCCCAGCTCACGACCTTGTCCCCTGCGTCGCCCTGGACCACCTCGATATTTTTATACCCGGAGAGAAGCTGGCGCGCGCGCCGAAACAGGAAGTCGTCGATCTCGATCGTCAATACCGATCCACTCGCCGTGACCACCTCGCTTGCGAGCGCGGCCCCATAGCCGCTGCCTGTCCCCAGCTCGACCACGCGATCCCCCGGAATCAGGCCGAGCACGCGGAACGACAGGAGGTAAGCGTGCGGCGCGCTGATCGTCGCCAGGCCCTCGTCATCGAGCAAAAGCGGCGTGTCGGCGGCGCTCTCGGCGATGTCGGAAGGTCGCACGAACCGTTCGCGCGGCACCTCCAGCAGCGCGGCCAGCATGCGCGACTCGAAAGGGCCCGCCCGGCGATCCACGTCCACCACCAGGTCGATGCGTGCGGTTTGCGCGATCCGCTGCAGCTCGCGATCGCCCGCGATCAATTCGGTCATCTCGTCGACGCTCGTTCCCCGGGGTCGCGCCGCGTACCAGCGTCCGAGATGACCCAGCCGTTCGCGTGCCCGGCGAACGTCAGAAGAGACGAGGCGATCGTTCACTTTGTCAGCCTGTGCATGGCGGCGCCGCGGGCAAGGCCAGAGCGCACCGACCTCTGCCCGGGCCGGCGAGGGCCTGTCTGTGGCGCCCCAAACCGAGAAGATGGTATCAGCTTTTTTCGATCTCGCAGCGGGGCAGGGCAGGGAGGCCGGGGGCAGGCCCGTTACACTGTCGTTACGGGGGGTTCGCGTGCCTACGCCGTTGATACGCCTTTGGTGCGGAGGGACAAGAGTGGTACTGCTCGATCGATTGGACCGCTTGGCCAGCGAGCTCGCGGCGGAAAAGAAAGCGGCCTGGGCCGTTGTCGCGGGCGGCTCGGTGCGGCGGGGCGATGGGTGGGTGACCGAGATCGGCGCCGCGGGCCGCCTTTCGGAACGCGCGGGAGATATGCCCGTCAGCGCCGCGACCTGGTTCGACTTGGCCTCGCTCACCAAGCCGATCGCCGCCATGGCCGCCGTGCGGCTCGCGCGCGCGAGAGCGCTGAGCCTCGCGACTCCGCTCGGCGAGCTTTTGCCTGAGGTGCGCGGTACGGCGTCGGCCAGAGTCCCCCTCGAGCTGCTGCTCGCCCATCGCGCGGGTCTCGACGCCCACCGTCGCCTTTACCGCAGCTTGGTGCTCGGTCAAATCGCGAGCCGGCGGGACGTGCTGCGCGAGGCGGCCTCGGCACGGCGGCCCGATGCTGCGGGCGCGATTCCCGCATCAGGCTTCGCGCCCGTTTACAGCGACGTCGGTTACCTTCTCGCGGGCGAGGCGATCGCCCGGACCGCGGGAAAAGCGCTCGATGTCGTCTTCGAGGAGCAAGTGATCGCGCCGCTCGGCGCCGCAATCGGATCGGCGCGGCAGCTCCGCGCACGCGATGCGACCTTCGACCGGACCGTCGCCGCGACCGAGATCGTCGCCTGGCGAGGAGGCACGCTCCGAGGTGTGGTGCACGATGAGAACGCCTGGTTTTGGTCGAGCGAGGGGACGTCAGGACATGCTGGGTTGTTCGGTACCGCGGCGGGCGTTCTCAATGTCGGCCGCGCGGTGGTCGACGTGATGCACGACCGGCTCGACTGGTTTCTGACGAAAGAAGAGCTCTGGCCCCTGGTCAAGCCGCGCCCGCTCGGGACCCTGCGAGCCGGGTTCGATGGCAAGAGCGAACAAGGATCGTCCTCCGGCAATCGGTTCGGTCCGAGCACGATCGGCCATCTCGGCTTTACGGGGACGAGCCTCTGGTGTGAAGTCGACCGCGAAATGGTGGGCGTCCTTCTCACCAACCGGGTGCACCCCTCGCGCGACAACGACGTCATTCGCCAGGCAAGGCCGGCAGCTTACGACGCCATCGGTGACTGGGCGGAGCGCCGACGGACGGGTCGGTAGCGCGTCAAGAACCCGCCATCTTCGATCTTCACTCCGCGCGTGGCCGGGTCGGTATCGCGGCCGGCCCGCAGTTCGTCTGGTACGCTCTCGCCCATGGTGGCGGACGCATCGAGCGCGGGGGTGCAGCCCGAAAGGGCGCTCACCATCGCGCCGGCCCGCGTGCAGCGCTACCGCTTCTTTCGCGCGTATTGGACGACGTTCCAGGTCATTTTCTCGTACCTCGCCCTTCGGCTCGGGCGGCGCATCTTCGGCGCGGGCTGGTACCACGATCGCCTCGTCGATACCCATCGCCTCAATGCGCTCCGCGTCGAGCAGACGATCATCAAGCTGCAGGGGCTTTTCATCAAGGTGGGACAGCTGCTCAGCATCATGGCCAATTTCCTGCCCGAGCAGTTCCGCGCCGGGCTGGCCGGACTCCAGGACCAGGTGCCGCCGCGCCCTTTCGCGGACATCGAGCAGCGGATCCTCGTCGATCTCGGCAAACCGGTGGACGATCTCTTCCGTCGCTTCGAGCGAAGTCCGCTCGCCAGTGCCTCGCTTGGGCAAGTCCACGAGGCTTACCTGATGAACGGCACGCGCGTAGCGGTGAAGGTGCAGCATCGCGACATCGATCAGATCACGCGCCTCGATCTCAAGACGATCCGCCGCATCATGGCCATCGTGCAGACCTTCGTGCCGGTGCGGGGGCTCGACGCGTACTACCTGCAGATCAAGCAGATGATCGCCGAAGAGCTCGATTTTCAGCGGGAGGCGCAGAACATCGACCGCCTCGCCGCCAACTTCAAAGACGACACGGGCGTCGTTTTTCCGCACGTGGTGCCCGAGCTTTCGACCCGCCACGTGCTGACGACCACCTTCGTCGAGGGGGTCAAAGTCGGTGATACGCAGGCCATCGACGCCGCCGGTATCGATCGCCCGCACTTGGCGCGCAAGATCGTCCGCACCTACTGCCAGATGATGTTCGTCGATGGCGTCTATCACGCCGATCCGCATCCCGGGAACATGCTGGCGCGCTCGGACGGCTCGCTGGTGCTGCTCGACTTCGGCGCGGTGGCCGAGCTCTCGCCGAGCATGCGCGAAGGGATCCCGGAGTTCTTGGAAGGGATCATCCGGCGCGACACGGCGCGGCTCATCAAGGCGGTGAAGAAGATGGGCTTTCTCGCCCGCGGCGACGACGGCGAGATCAGCGAGAAGGTGATCGAGTACTTCCACCATCGTTTTCAAGAAGAAGTTCGCCTCGACAGCTTCAACTTGAAGGACATCAAGATAGACCCCATGCGGGGTCTCGAGAACATTCTCGATCTGCGGCGCATGAACATCGGGCTGCGCGAGCTCTCCGGCACCTTCCACGTGCCGCGCGACTGGGTGCTCCTCGAGCGCACACTCTTGCTCCTGGCCGGCGTGTGCACTCAGCTCGACCCGGAGATGAGCCCCATGGAAGTGGTGGGTCCTTACCTCAAAGAGTTCGTGCTGGGCGAGCGCGATTGGACGAAGATCACGCTCGAGGCTGCCAAGGACATCGCGCTGCAAGCGATCACGCTGCCCGAAGATCTGCGTAAGTACCTCACGCGCGCGGTGCGCGGTGAGCTCGAGATCAAGGTCAAAGGGCTGCCGGAAGGCGCGCGCCTCATCTACGCCGCCGTGCGCCAAGCCGTGTACGCGGCGGGGGCCATGGTCTCGGTCGTCTCGGCGCTCGTGCTGCACGTGCACCGTGAATTTCAGCTGGCTTCCTACTGCTTATACGGCGGGGGCGCTTTTGCGCTGCTCTTCATCCTGAGCGCGCTTTTCGCCAAACCGCGCCGCCGCTGACGCACGAACTTTTCGGCTCAGGGAACGCCGCATTCCTCTTGGCAGAATTCGCGCTGACAATCGACGCGCCATTTGGCCCCCGTACCGCTGGCGGAGAACTCTTCCCAGCAATGCGCCGTCGCCGCCACGCCTTCTTCGCTGCTGGGATCGGCGATGTGCTCGAGACACTCGTCGAACTCTTCGTCGGCGCACGAGCAACCATCGTCGTCGTAGCATCCGTAACGCGTCCCGCAGCAATGCGTGTCTTCACAGATTGCGCATGCGTCGTCGTCTTCGTCCGGCGTGCAGCGCGGGTCGGGTTGGCCCGGCGCGTAGGCGTCGGGCCGCGCGTATGCACCGCCCGACTCTTTGCAAGAGCCGCGAAACTTTCCCACTTGCGGCTCGATGTACGAGCACGAAGCGAAGCACCAGGCCAGCGTCGCGACCGCGGCGCCCAGCGCCAAGACGCGTGCGGCGCGGCTGCGTGCTCTTTGACCGACGCTGCCCGGCCGCGCTGCGACATCGAGCAGGCCGGGATGCACGTTCTTCATATCGCCTCACTAGCCATAACTCCGCCGCTTTCCGGCCGCAATCGGAGATGCCCGTTCCTTCTCCCCCCGCCGCCTACATGTTAAGCGCCCCACGTCGACGTTGGCGAGTGTCCTTTCGTGCGACACAGGGAGTCGTGCGACACAGGGAGGCAGCGAGGTGAAGAGCAGCTTTGATCTTTCACGCGCAAGCTTGACCGAGCTTACAGGGGCGCTCCGCGAGCGCGCACTCTCCGCCGTGGAGCTGATGCAATTCACATCGCGAGCGCTCGACGCGACGCACGCGCGGTTGAATGCCGTCGTGAGTCGCCGTTCTCCGGACGTTCTTGTCGCCGAGGCTCGCGCAGCACAAGCGCGTCTCGACTGCGGAGAAGCGAGGCCGCTCGAAGGCATTCCCCTCGGTGTCAACAGTCGCGATTTGGCGGCGTGCCCGTGCAGAACGACATTGCCCAAGTGATCGAGCACGCGGTCTCGTCATTGCGAGAGCTCGGGCACGAGATCACTCTCGTCCAAGATGGTCCCCCTGATCTTGCACCGATTGGGGGCTCGCCCTTGCTCGATCCCTCGACGAATCGCTGAGCGGCACGATCGAGGGGCGCGAGGCAGAGGTGACGCGCACCCTGGTCCGGTGGATGCAGGCGGCGCGCGAGGCAGCGCCGGCGCTGTGGGGCGAAGCAGCGCGCGCTCGCATGAGCGTCGTTCGGTGGTTCGCCGGCGTGTTTGCAGACCACGACATTCTGCTCACGCCGACCGCGCCCTGTGATCCGCCCGCTGCGAGCGGTCCGCTACCGACGAAGGTGGCCGACTCGCCGTTGCCCGCCGCGGGTCTCGCGGCGTTCACCATGCCCGTCAACTTCGCGTGGCTGCCCGCGGCAACCGTTCGTGCGGGCTTTTCGCAGAGCGGACTGCCCGTCGGTCTGCAGATAGTCGCACCGCGCGGCGCCGACGATCCTCGTCCTCCAGGTAGCGCGCGCGTTCGAAATTCTTTGCCCTTGGCACCCCCACTGGCCGAGCGCCGAGTGACGCGCCATCGACGCCAGGGACCGGCGTCAATCAGAACGTTCCGACGGCGCCCCAATGCGCGCTGATCTCGGTCTGCCGTCCGCGCGCGTCGGGATCGCTGAACTGCCAGAGCTCGGCCGAGCATTTGAGACGCAGATTCCGTTCTACCGCCAGCGCGAGGCCGAACGTTGCGCGCAGCACCGAGCTCCCATCGGATAGCTCGCTCGAGGCGAGCACGTTGCCCGTGCGGAACATGGCGTCGGCGCGCCAGACCGCGTCGAGCCTGCGCGCGAGCGGATGCTCGAGCTCGATGAAGGCACCGTGTTTGGCGAAGAAATCGCCTTGGCGCGGCGAGATGTCGTACTTGAAGAGCGCGGGGTTGGAGGCGTCGAATTCCTGGCGACGCAAGAGGTACTCGATCCGTATGGTGGTGCGTTCTACGCGCAAGGAGAGGTCGGCACCGCCGATGAAATAGGTGAGATCGTTGCGGTGGTCGTACGTTCCCGTCATGGCGCTCCCTCCCACGGTGGTGTCAGCCATGGCGCCGAGCTTGAAGGTGAGCGCGATGCGCGTACCGATCGCCGGGCGCGCGTTGTTGTCGACATAGTACGGCAGGTGCGATTCTTGAAAATTGAGGTCGGTGGGATTGGCTCCGCTGTTGCGAAACCCGCTTACCGTGTACGCGGCGTAGTCGAATTGGGCGGTCTCGCCGAACCAGTGGGTGCCGCTCAGCTCGATGCCGACGTCGGGAAATGGAGCGGGGAGAACGCCGTTGTTCCAGGCATTCTTGCGAAGCATGCGGCCCATGTCGTAAGGCAAGGGCTTGTCGCTGAGCTTGTGGTTGGCGGGGTCGTGGCGCACGTTGAAGGACCCGAAGCTCGGGCTGAAGCGTCCGACGCGGAGGTTGAACTCATCGGCGGCGCGTAGATCGAAATACGCCATGTCGGCTTCTAAGCCGTGGCACCCGAAGCAAACCTTCACATTGGCCGAGAGATGCTCGGAGACGTCGACCGCCATCTTGAACGAGGCCTCGATCGTGAACCCATCGAACACGTCGCTGTTGCCCGACGCCGGATTGCCGAAGCCCTTGCTCCCAGCGAGATGATAATCGACCTGCGCCGACCCCGCGGTGGTGTGGTCCACCGCCCGGGCGAGCCGAAACGTCGTCGTAACAAAGATGAACGTCGCCATCAGAAGCCACCACGCGCGGATCGCGGGCGAGTTCATACAGCTACATTCGGATTTGCAGAGGCGCGCGGCTCAGCGAGGAGCCGGAAGTCGCCGGGGGTGGGACGGCCTTTTCGTTCTTACGGAGCTGCTCGAGCGAGTAGTAATGGAGAAAGCGCAGGATGGGGCCCGCATCTTCTTGCGAGATGCCGCTGCCCGGTTGCCGGCGCATGCGCGCCACGTAGAGTGACCAATAATTCTCGTCGCTGATGCCGCTGTTGAGCGGCCGCGCCAGTGAATGGCATTTCGAGCAGCGCTGAGCGAAGACCGCGTAATCCGCCCGCAGCTCGGCGGGCAGGGTCGCCGGTTCGAGCCCTTCGGAGTGCGTCGCGGACGATCCGCACCCGCCCATCGCCAGGGCTGCAGAGAGTCCCGTGAGGCGGAAAGCGCGACGCATCGTGACGAGCAGCCGGAGGTGACGCGTGGATGGTGTCATCGAATCTTGAAGCTGAGAGGGACATCGGCGGTCGCGCTCCCGGTGTCAACATTGGAAATGCGACGCCCCCGGACCGCAGCCACGATGCACCTTCCCGCGCCCGCCGCGAGCGACCCTTCGAGACGCGCATCCATGATGACGCCGTCTTCGTTGGTTTCTACGTGCAGCACGCCGCCTTCGTCGGTGGCTTGGCTCTGGTGAGAGAGCGCGCTTCGGTAGCAAGCGGTGAGCTTCTGCGCGAGCGGTGCGATCGTCTTGTTGACGTTGGACGCGGTGGTTCCGGTGGTCGAAGTTGCCGCGCCGATCTCGACGCGCGCCAGCGCGGGATTCAGCGGAGCCAGCGCGGCAGCCGGGGGAGGCGAGGGCGGGACGCCGGGCGCCTCGGCCGGCAAAGGTGCGGCGACGGCGGGTGCCTCGACGACCGCGGGCGGCGGCGGTGCTGGAGATGCGGCAGGCTGAGCGGCGAGCGGGCGTTCCTCGGGCGGCGTGTTGACCGCTGCGGGAGCGGCGTTCTCCGGCGCGAGATCCGCGGGTGACGCCTTGCCCTTGGTTCCCTTGCGCAGCGATGTCGAAGCCGTCGCGGTGACAGGCGGGGCCCGGTGCTGCAAATCGCTCGGCGCCGCCGTCGTCTCAGGCTGTGCCGGCTGTGCCATCGGGGCGACTGCGGTTGCGAGCGGGGTTGGGGTTGGCGGCGTGGGAGACACCAAACCCTGCGAGGGTGCGACGGGCGGCGCGTGCCGCAGACGCGGTAGGAAGAACGCGCTCGACGCAATGACGAGCGCGGCGCCTATCATCCACGGCCGCGCCATTCGCGGCGGCGCGGCCGTCGGAGCCAAGGGAGCATCGGACGGGGGAAGCGACGGGATCGATGGAAGCGTGGCGGTATCGGCGTTGGGCCGGCTGCCCGTTGGCCGTGGGCCGACGTGCACGATCTGCGGGCTCGGCGAAAGCGCTTCGTAGCGCTCGTGTCCGGAGGGGCGCGTGTCTCCCATCGCCGCCCGAAGCGCGGCGCGCATTTCGCGGGCGTTCGGATAGCGGTCCTTACGCTGTTTCGACATCGCCTTGAGACAGACTGCTTCGAGCCCGGGATGGACGGCAGAGCTCACCGACGAAGGCGATGGGGGCTTCTCATGCACGTGCTTCAGCAAAAGTCCCACCGCCGAAGCCGCCTCGAACGGCAGGCACATGGTGAGGATCTGGTAGATGATGACCCCCACCGAGTAGAGATCGCTGCGCGCATCGAGCGGCTCGCCCTGAGCTTGCTCCGGCGACATGTATGCGGGAGTGCCCACCAGCATTCCGCCGGTCGAGAGCTTGGCGTGTGTCGAGCTCACCGGCGGCAGGTCCGAGTCGCGCGAGTCGATGATCTTCGCGATGCCGAAATCGAGAACCTTGACGACGTCGGCGGGGCTGCCGTCGTCGTTCACATGGCGGAGCACCATGATGTTCTCGGGCTTCAGATCGCGATGCAAGACGCCCATATCGTGCGCCACTGCGAGTGCCGAGAGCGTCTGGGACACGATTTCCGCGGTTCGCCAGGCCGGGAGTGGCCAATCCTCCTGAATCACGCGCAAAAGGTCGCGCCCATCCAGGTAGTCCATGACGATGTAGAGAAGCCCGTCCGGTTCTTCGCCGAAGTCGAGAATGCGGATCGAGTGCGGATGGTCGAGTCGCGACGCGGCCTTGGCCTCCCGGTGAAAGCGCGTGGCAAACGTCGGGTCGGCGAGCAGCCCGCGGTGCATGACTTTGACCGCGACGGTTTTTTCGAGTGCAATTTGCCGAGCGCGGTACACCGCGCCCATCGCGCCCGCTCCGAGGATGGCTTCCAGAGCGAACTTTTCGCCGATGGTTCGACCTACGAGGAGATCAGTATTGCCCGCATCGTTCGATTCGAGGTGCGGGGGCATACGGCTCATCCAGAGGCCTTTCCAGCTTTCAATTCTGGCACAGACCCGCGAGTCTTGACAGCGCCATCGTTGAACCTTTCCAACCTGCTCGTGTGTCGGTCAGCTGTTCAGCTCTGCTGTGATTTCCAATCCGATGTTGCGCGCTCTTTCGATCTCGCTCGGCCCGAGGGCGATGGCGCCCACCACCGCATGCCCGCCGCCCCCATAGCGCTGGCAGATCTGCGAGATGTCGTGCTGACGCGCCGATCCACTCCATGGGTTATAGCCGACCGAGACTTTACACCGTGTTTTTCCGCGCGAGACCATGACGGAGTACACACTCGTTGGGAACAGCGCGTAGGTCACGAACTTACCCACGACGTCGATGACCGATTCGGTGAGGTCGACGAACACGACCTTGTCTCGCGCTTCGCTCTTGGCGCGCACCTTGTCGACGAACGTGAGGTGCGCATCGCGAAGCGGCGTCCACTTGGACTGGATCTCCGCGCTGCGCGCGATGTCCTCCAGCGGTTCGGCCAAGAGACGAGGTACGAACTTGGCGAGGAAAGCTTCGTCACCGTGGTTTTCGACGACGGTCATCAGCCAAAGGGCGGGATCGGCCCGGACGACCGCCATTTCAGCGCTTGCGAATCGCGCCGCATCGATGATGTCTGCCCAGCGCACGAGCTCGACGATGGCGGGGGTATCCGCGAGCCCAAAGTGATCGCGCGAGACATCATAAATGAGCTTGGTGCACGAGCCGTAGTGCGGGTCGTAAAACTTCTGTTTGCCGTCATTGCTGTCGAAGTCCCCGCGCTCGTCCGGCGTCGCGAACGCCGTCGCGTGGTGATCGAAATACCAGGTGAGCTTGGGCGACTTGGTGTAGCGAAAATCGAGAATGGCATTCTCGTCCCCGCTGAGAATGGCTGGGCTGACGCCGCCGGGTTCCGGCCCGTAACCGCACGCGAAGTAACGAAAGGTCGCCGCGGGGGAGATCCGCGCACGCGCCAGGCGTGTGAAAAGTGCCGCGGAGCACATCCCGTCGAAACAGTGTCCGTGGGTGGCGACCACCACGGCCGGGGCTTGCTGACTGACCATGCCCGCCTTCTAGCACTACTCGGACGTACACAAGCATCGCCCGCCGCTGAATTTCGCGCGGTGCGTGCGCGACCGGCCCTATTGCGGGACGCGTTTCGCGCGGCCTTCGGATCTGGCGCCGCCAAAGAGCGGCGGAGTGGTGCTAGCATCGCCCGCAACAATCGATACGGACCGGCATTTCGGTCCTATCGAACGAGCAGCTCGAAGTTGGTATCGAACGAGATGTGAGGGCAAGCCCGACGGAAAACGGGCCCCTTTTTGGCACCTTTGCCACTGGAGCCGCCATGAAAAGAACGATTTTCGCCCACGCAGCTTTCGTCCTCGCAGCTTCCGCTTTCGTGTCGGCTTGCGGTGGATCGAACCCTGAGCCGCAGCAACCGCAGCAGCAAAATATGTACGGTCAGCCGGGCCAGCCGGGTCAGCCCGGGTACGGTCAGCCGGGTCAGCCTGGGTACGGTCAGCCGGGCCAGCCTGGCTACGGACAACCGCAGCAGCAGCCCGGCTACGGTCAACCGCAGCAACCCGGATATGGGCAACCGCAGCAACCCGGCTATGGCCAAACCGATCCCAACAATCCTGGCTACGGTCAGCCGCAGCAGCCGGGCGCACCGCCGGGGCCCGGAGCCCCACCCGCGGGAATGCCTGGCGCCGACGCCGCCACTGCCGCCGCCGTGCGATTGGCGCTGCAACCCCGTGCTGCAAACGAAGCCAAAGGGATGAAAGAGGACGGAAGTGCCATCGGCGGCATGCTGGCCGAGGGCGGCGCGTTGACGCAGGAATTCATGCTGATGCCGGGCAAGTGCTACACGATTCTCGGCCAGGGGCTGCCCCCCGTCGCCGAGCTCGATATGCAGCTCTTGGCCAAGCCACTGATGCCGTCGCTGCCCCCCGCCGTCCTCGCGGCGGACCAAACGCAAGGCCCGTCGGCGAGCATCGGTAGTGGCAAAAACTGTTACAAGAACCCTTTCCCCGTAGCGGCTCCCGTCATCCTGACGCTGAAGGCCGCGAAGGGTGGCGGCCCCGCCGGCGCCCAAGTTTACAGCAAGTAGCTCGGTCTCCCGTGCGCCGTGCGCGTCTTCGCGCACGGCGCAAGCAACTTCCGGAACGCCGCGACCGACGGGCGATATGGCTCGCGTGCATATCCACCGCGTGCTCGATCGCGACTATCCGCACGAGCTGCGCGACCTGAAATATCCTCCCGACCCGCTGTGCATCCGCGGCGAGCTTCTCGCGGCACCAGCGGTGGCGATGGTGGGCACGCGCCAACCTTCGACAGAAGCGGAGTCCTACGCACATGCGCTGGCGTTTCGCTTGGCCAAGCGCGGGGTCACCATCTGGTCTGGGGGTGCGGTGGGTATCGACGCAGCTGCCCATCGCGGGGCGCTCGACGCCGGTGGCGTATCGGTGGCGGTCATCGGCACCGGGCTCGACCATTGCTACCCGCCGCAGCATGCCCCCCTCTACGAAGAAATCGTGCTGACGGGCGGTGCGCTCGTGTCGCCCTTCGAGCGAGCACAACACGCGATGCTAACGACGTTTCCCCGGCGCAATGCCGTCCTGGCCGCTCTCACCCAGGCCACCGTCGTCGTGCAGGCCCCCATCAAGAGCGGGGCTCGCTCCACCGCGAGTTTCGCGCGGCGTCTTGGCCGGCCCGTCTTCATCGTGCCGGCGGCTCCGTGGGATCCGCTCGGCGAGGGCAATCTGCTGGAATTGTCCCTCGGCGCGCGCGTGCTCTTGGATGAGGGCGAGCTTCTCGGCTGGGTGGGTCTACCGAGGGGCGCGACCCGACCCATCCGTCGGCGCGAGCATTCGCGTGCACCGCCGTCGCCCGTCCAGGCAACTACGGCAAGCGACGATCTTACCGTCGAGGCCCTCTCGCCCGAGTGTCGGGCAATCTTTCAGATGCTGTCGTGCACCCCCTTACATCTCGATGATCTTTGCGCTGGGACCGGCCTGCCGACCGCGCTCGTCCACGCTGCGCTCTTGACGTTGAGTCTCGAAGCCGTACTAGTAGAGGGTCCTGCGGGGTGGTTCAGACGCGTAACCATTCGAAAGGACTGAGTTTGAGTAAAGAAGCCCCGACCGCGGGTGTTGCGGGGCTCGAACGGGTAGGGTAGTGGGCCTCTGCCGCCGTCAGTAGGAGGCGCCGGTGCGCCGGTTTGTTGGGCTTGAGAGGCCCGTCGTATTAGTGCTGAGCGTTAACGTGCGGCCCGGCGAACCCGGCTATCGGTGCTCGGTAGGGCCGCTCGGTGAAGGAAAGGGCAAAGGTACTCAGTGTCCACGGCAGCAAAGACACTCGTGGTGGTCGAATCGCCGGCCAAGGCGAAGACCATCAAGAAGTACCTCGGCCCCGGCTACGAGGTGATGGCGTCCAAGGGACACATCAAAGACCTGCCGAAGAAGATGGGCGTCGACGTGGAGAAGGACTTCACGGAGACGTACGAGGTCATCGAGGGCAAAGCCAAGGTCCTCGCCGAGCTCAAAGTGGCGGCCAAAAGTGCGAGCGCCATCCTGCTCGCTACCGACCCCGACCGCGAGGGGGAAGCCATCGCGTGGCACGTGATGGAAGAGCTGAAGCGCCCAAAGCTCCCCATCCATCGCGTCGAGTTCCACGAAATCACCAAAAAGGGCGTCGAGCACGGTGTGTCCCATCCCCGCAAGCTCGACGACAATCTCTACGACGCCCAGCGAGCGCGCCGCGTGCTCGACCGCATCGTCGGCTACGACGTCTCGGCGCTCGTCTGGTCCAAGCTTGCTTTCGGGCTCTCGGCTGGCCGTGTGCAATCGGTCGCGCTCCGGCTCATCGTCGACCGCGAGCGTGAGATCGAAGCTTTCGTTCCGGTAGAATATTGGAACGTCGGCGTTGGTTTGATCGGCCAGAAACGACCCAGCCTCGTTGCCCGTCTCGTCAGTGCCGACGGCGAGAAGTTCGAGGTCAAGGACGACGCTACGGCGAAAGTCGTGCGCGGCGGCCTCGAAGGGGCAAAATACGTCGTCGCCAAGATCACGCGCCGCGAGCAAAGGCGGAAGGCTCCCGCGCCGTATTCGACCTCCAAACTGCAGCAGGACGCGACGAGCTACCTCCGCTTTACCACCAAGCGCACGATGCAGATCGCGCAGGGCCTCTACGAGGGCGTCGATCTCGGCAAAGATGGCGGTCCGGTCGGCCTCATCACGTACATGCGTACCGACTCGTTGAGGGTGAGCGAGGACGCCATCCAGACCGTGCGCGAGCACATCGGCCAGCAATACGGCGAAGACCACCTGCCCGAAAAACCCAACTACTACAAGGCCAAGAAGAACGCCCAAGAAGCGCACGAAGCGATTCGACCGACGTCGCTCGAGTTTCCGCCGGATTCCATTCGCAAGCATCTGAAGGACGAGCAGTACAAGCTCTATAAGCTCATCTGGGAGCGGTTCGTGGCATCGCAGATGTCGCCCGCCGTCTACGACCAGACGAGCGTGGACATCGATGCAACGGTAGCGCCCGCTGACACACCCAAAAAGCAGGCGGAGGTCGCGGGCCACGACAAATACGGCCTCAGGGCGACGGGGCGCATCCTCAAGTTCGGCGGGTGGCTCGAGGCGTATGGCAAAGGGGTTCTCGACGCGAGACTCGCCGGCGAAGAGGACGAGACGAGCGCCGACGCCAACGGCGGTGGGCCCGACACCGCTGAAGCCGCAGGTCCCAACGGCAGCGTGAACGGTAACGCTAACGGCCACGCTCCCGCCGAGAGCGTCTCGTTGGAAGATCTCGAAGAGGCGTCGCTCCCCGACCTCAACGAGGGCGAAACATTGACCGTGGTGAACCCCCCCGGTGTCGTCACCGAGCAGAAGTTCACCCAGCCGCCGGCGCGTTACAACGAGGGTTCGCTCGTGCGCGAGCTGGAGAAGCGCGGTATCGGCCGTCCCAGTACCTACGCCGAGATCATCAGCAAAGTGCAAGCGCGCGACTACGTGGAGAAGATCCCGTCGGGCGGCTTCAAGCCGACCCTCCTCGGTAAGTTCGTCGTTGACGGCCTCGTCTCGAGCCCGCTCGACTTCATGGATCCGAACTTCACCGCCAAGATGGAAGAGGACCTCGACGAGGTCGAAGCGGGGCGGCTCGGCAGGGTGGCGCTCTTGAAGCGCTTTTACAAGCGATTCCGAGAACAGCTCGACGTTTCCAAGAAGCAGAAACGCTGGACGCCCGAGCCGCAAGAAACCGATCAACTCTGCCCAGAATGCAGCTCCAAAATGCTCAAACGCTGGAGCAAGAACGGTTGGTTTCTCGGTTGCTCTGCTTATCCGAAATGCAAAGTCACCCAGGATCTCGGCGACGGTTCGGGTACGACGCCGCTTCCCATCCGGATGACGGACTACAAATGCGACAAGTGCGGCAAACCGATGATGATCAAGACGGGCCGCTATGGCGAGTTCTTGTCGTGCACGGGCTACCCCGGATGCAAAAACGCCAAGCCGGTGCCGCTCGGCATTCCTTGTCCCAAGTGCGGAGGGGACATCATCGAAATCAAATCGCGCCGGCGCGGCGGGCGCAGCTTCTATGGCTGCTCGAACTACTCGGCCGACATCAAATGCGACTTCAAGCTTTGGCAAAAGCCAATAAACGATCCTTGTCCCTCCTGCGGGGCAAAGTTTCTCGTCTTCGGTGGCGGCAAGAAGAATCCGGTGCTCGCCTGTCAAACCGCGGGGTGCGGTTTCAAAAAGCCGATCGAGGAAATGGCGGCCGCTCCGGCGCCCACGGCCGGTGCGCACCCAGCGCTGCACGACAGCGCCGCGCCCCCCGCCAGCTGAGCGCTGGCGATCGCTCGGATCTCTTGCTGCGCGGCATTCGATGCGGACCGTGACCATCGTGGGAGGTGGCCTCGCCGGGTGCGAGGCGGCTTGGCAACTCGCCGAGCGCGGCATCGAAGTGTTGCTCCTCGAGCAAAAGCCGCACAAGCGTACACCGGCGCAGACGGGCAACGATTTGGCAGAGCTCGTGTGCTCCAATTCGATGCGCGGCGCCGCCCTCTCCAATGCCGTCGGTCTCCTCAAGGAGGAGCTTCGGCGCGCGGGATCGGTCGTCATCGCCACCGCCGATCGGACACGGGTGCCGGCGGGGGGCGCGCTCGCCGTCGATCGTGAACGCTTCAGCGCCGAGATGAGCGCCGCCATGGCCAGCCATCCGCGTATTCGCGTGGTGTCGGAAGAAGTGACGTCGCTGCCCGAGGCGCGCCCACTCATCGTCGCCACCGGGCCGCTCACGGGAGACGCGCTCGCTGCGGATCTGGCGCGGGTGGTCGGCGCCGAGCATCTCGCGTACTACGACGCCATCGCCCCCATCATCGCGGCGGATTCCATCGCCTGGGATCAGGTGTTCCGCCAATCGCGCTACGACAAGGGCGAGCCCGGCGAAGAAGGCGCCTACGTCAACTGCCCTTTCGACGAAGCGGGCTACCGCGCGTTCGTTGCCGCCGTCGTAGCGGCGGAGAAAGTGGCGCCTCGATCATTCGAAGAGGTGCGCTACTTCGAAGGATGTCTGCCGGTCGAGGTGATGGCCGAGCGCGGCGAGATGACGCTCGCCTTCGGACCGATGAAACCGGTGGGGCTCGTCGATCCGCGCACCGGTCGGCGTCCCTTCGCGGTTATCCAGTTGCGGGCAGAAAACGCCGACGCCAGCGCCTACAATTTGGTCGGCTTTCAGACGCGCATGACCTACGGCGAGCAGGCCCGCGTCTTTCGCACCATCCCCGGCCTCGCTGAAGCAGAGTTTCTGCGGTTCGGTTCCGTGCACCGCAATACTTTTCTCCACGCGCCCGAGCTTCTCGACGCCACGATGCAGTTGCGTGCGCTACCGGGTGTCTTCATTGCCGGTCAGCTCTCCGGCGTCGAGGGGTACGTGGAAAGCGCTGCCGGCGGATTCATCTGTGCGCTCTTGCTCGGGCAGCGTCTCTGCGAAGTACCGCTCACGCCACCGCCGCCGACCACGGCGCTCGGCGGAATTTGCACGCACCTGGCGCGCAAGGTGGAGCGTTACCAGCCGTCGAACATCACCTGGGCACATCTACCGCCGCTCGGCGACCGACATCGAAAAAAACGCGAGCGGTACGAAGCCATGGCTGAGCGCGCGCTCGAGGATCTCGAAGGGTGGATGCGGAGCGCAGCGCTGCCCGCGCGTCGTGCGGCACCGCTCACTGCAATCGACGCGTCCGCTCCCTAGAAGAGCGCGGCCGCGGTGTCGTCGACCCAGATCCACGCCGCGCGGGGCACGGTGATGCGACCGTGGCTGAGAACGACGCGACCGCGGGTTTCGAGCTGCGTGAGAGCCGTGCGGCGCTGCCCCGGGTAGGGGTCGGTACCCAGCTCGAGCGCTGCAGCTTCGAGATCGAAGCCCTGCCTCATTCGCAAGCCGAGCATGATGCGTTCGCGCAGCAGCGCCGCGCCATCGAGCCGTTCTTCGGAACTCGTGAAAGCAGCCGTGGAGCGGGCGTGGCGGGCATCATCAGCCGAAGCGAGCGCAGAGTTTGCCGCGTGGAGATAAGCACGGGGCGTTGCGTGATTGCGGTAGCGCAGCGCGCCCTCGGGCGAGCGGAGCGTCCCGTACGCGCCGCACCCGAGGCCCAGGTAATCACGGCCTTGCCAATAGCCGAGATTGTGCCGCGCTTCGTTTCCCGGCTTGGCGTAGTTCGAGACTTCGTAGTGCACGAGGCCGGCGCTGGCGAGCGCTTCGTCGATGGCGAAGAATGACTCGGCCATCACGGCATCATCGCAAAGCGGTAATCGCCCGCGTCGCGCGAGCTGGCCGAAGGGCGTGCCCTGTTCGATGGTCAAGCTGTACGCCGACACGTGCGTCACTCCCAGCGCGGCTAGCGCCGTCGCTTCGCCGGCCGCGGCATCGGAGGTTTGTCCGGCGACCGCATACATGAGATCGGTGGAAACCCGCGGCACACCCCCGCGCACGGCGGCGCGAACGGCCGCGATCGCCTCTTCTCTCGTGTGGATGCGCCCGAGGAAGCGCAGCCGCTCGTCGTCGAGCGCCTGAATGCCGATGCTGAGACGGTTGACGCCGGCATGGACGAGAGCGCGCGCGCCGTCCTCGTCGAGCGAACTGGGGTCGCATTCCAGGCTGATTTCGGCGTTCGTATCGCACGGGAACGCGCGGACGACCGCGTCGATGACGCGCGCGATCTCGGCCGCACCCCAGAGCGACGGTGTCCCGCCGCCGAAGAAGATGCTCGCTAGGCGCCGATTTTCGAGCCCGATGCTCCGCGCGGCGAGCTCGGCCAGCACGGCGTCCGTATAGGCAGCCCCGTCGATCGACGAGCGCGGCGCCGCAAACGCGACGAAGTCACAGTAGGGGCACTTCGATAAGCACCACGGGAAGTGTACGTAAACCCCAAAATCACCCGCCGAGGGCGAATCGTTGGGCGAGGTGGAGGAGAGAGCCGATCGATGCACTCTTGAGCTCGGGCGGGCGTTTCGTTGCCGGCCTAAATGACGGGTGTTAGTCTTCTTAGTTGCGCGGGCTCTACGGGGCCACGCCGCCCGATGCTCAAGCTTGCTGATCTAGTCGAAAGGATACGAGGATATCACCCCGCTGCGGACGTCGAGATTGTCTCGCGAGCTTACGACTATAGTGTAAGAGCGCACGAGGGCCAGAAGCGCAAGAGCGGCGATCCGTACTTCATTCATCCAGCCGCGGTCGCCGGCATCATCACCGAGCTGCGCCTCGACACGGCCAGCATCTGTGCCGGCCTCTTGCATGACGTCGTCGAGGATACGCTCGCCACGCTGGACGACGTAGAGCGCGAGTTCGGTGCGGAGGTGGCCTTTCTCGTCGACGGCGTCACCAAGCTTTCCAAGATCAACTTTGCCTCCAAAGAGGATCGGCAGGCCGAGAACTTCCGCAAGATGGTGGTGGCCATGGCGCGCGACATTCGCGTGCTCTTGGTCAAACTGTGCGATCGCCTCGACAACATGCGCACGCTCGATTGCATGAGCGCCGAAGCACAAGAGCGAATCGCACGCGAGACGATGGACATCTATGCGCCGCTCGCCAACCGGCTCGGTATCGCCCGCTTCAAAGCGGAGATGGAAGATCTGTCCTTCAAATACCTCGACCCGCAGGCGTACCAAGCCCTTTCCGGAAAAATCAGCAAGTCGAAGAAGGAGCGCGATCGCTACATCGCCGACGTTTCGAAGACGCTCTCGGGGCGGCTGGCGGAACAGGGATTTCCCGCCGACGTCTACGGCCGCGCCAAGCACCTCTATTCGATTTACCGCAAGATGAAGGGGCAGGACTGCGAATACGAGCAGGTCTACGACGTCATCGCCTTCCGCATCGTCGTGGAGTCCGTCGCCGATTGTTACGCCGCTCTCGGCGTCATTCATTCGCGCTGGACCCCGATTCCGGGGCGATTCAAAGATTACGTCGCGCTTCCCAAGCCGAACATGTACCAGTCGCTTCACACGACCGTGATCGGGCCCGGGCGCGAGCGCATCGAAATCCAGATCCGCACCCACGACATGCAGCGCGTCGCCGAGCACGGCATCGCCGCTCACTGGAAATACAAAGAGCGCATCTCCGGCGGCGTCGATCCCAAGGACGCCGAGCGTTTCGGTTGGCTGCGCCAGCTGGTCGAGTTTCAGAAAGAGATGAAAGATCCGGCCGAGTTTTTGGAATCGGTCAAAGTCGATCTTTTCGCCGACGAGGTTTACGTGTTCACCCCCAAGGGGGACGTTCGCGTCTTTCCGCGCGGCGCCACTCCCATCGATTTCGCCTACACGATTCACTCCGAAGTCGGCAATCACTGTTCGGGCGCGCGCATCAACGGCGCCATCGTTCCCCTCAAGTACAAGCTCCGCAATGGCGACGTCGTCGAAGTCATGACGTCCAACCCGCAGCATCCGTCCAAGGATTGGCTCGAAAACGTGGTGACGGGTCGCGCCAAAAGCAAAGTGCGCGCCTTCCTTCGCACCGAGCAGCGCGACAAATCACTCAAGCTCGGGCGCGAGCTCTTGGAGAAAGGTCTGCATGCGCGCGGGATCTCGCTGCAAAAGTTTTTGAAGTCCGCGGAGGACGTCAAAAAAGTCGCCGAGGAGAACAAGGTTGCGTCCGAAGAAGAGCTCTTCATCAACATCGGGTACGGCAAAATTGCCGCCGAAGACGTAGCCGACTTCTTGGCGCCGAAGAACGGGGCCGCGGTCGCCCAGCCGCCGCCCGACTCCCTGCGCGAGGGTCGCATCGAGTCGATCGTACGCAAGGTGACCGGCAAGGCGCAGGGGGGCATCAAGCTCTCCGGCATCGACGACGTGCTCGTCCGCTATGCA